>Ga0116157_10001461_pt1 | contig 23686 bp, 22 predicted proteins | sample AD_UKC048_MetaG_FD_89882 | JGI IMG/M metagenome (GOLD analysis project Ga0116157, IMG submission 89882) | Active sludge microbial communities of municipal wastewater-treating anaerobic digesters from USA - AD_UKC048_MetaG | ecosystem: Engineered > Bioreactor > Anaerobic > Digestate | place: USA... | reverse complement strand
GCAGCCGTGCCGCTTCTGTGTCGATGGCCATAAGTTGATTTGATTGTTGGGAACGCGCCGACCCTGGAGCAAGCAAAAAGGCCCGGCGCTAGCCCACATTTCTCGCCAACTTCTGAAGAACGCGGCGCCGATGTCATCGGAAGGTGCATTCATGCGCGCTAGCAAAGCACAACCGCGCCGGGCCGGCGTGATGTGAAGCCCCGCGGGACCGGGCCAGGATGCGGGCCGCGCGATTACTCCGCGCGTCCGCCCTGTGCGGATCGCTTCCGATAGACGAGAAACGACTGTTCACCGAAATCGAACCGCACATACTGATAGGTCTTCAGCCCGAGATCCACCGGCTCGAGGTCGGCGCAGCGCGATTCCACCCAGGCCCGCCATTCGGCATTTGACATGCGCGTCTGGTGCAGTTCGACGCCGTCGACCACGCTCGGACTCGAACTGGTCGAGGCGATGAAGAGGCCGCCTTCGGCCAGATGCGATCGAATGTTGGCGAACAACGGCTCGAGGCGGTCCCTGTGGATGTGTTCGAGGACTTCCCACGCGGTGATCAACTCGCACTCGAGTCTCTCCCCGTCCCGCAGCACCTTGAACGGCTTGGCGATGTCGCAGGTGAAGAGGTTCCTGTTGGCGAGGTTGGCCCAGTTGGCGCGGCGGTGTTTCAGGGAATAGTCCGAACCTTCCAAACCCACGGCGATCCAGCCCAGAGCGGCGAAGTCCGCAACCAACTGCCCGCCCGAACAGCCCAAATCCATCATCGCCAGCCTGCCTCGGCCGCTGCGCCGGCGGAAGTGCTCATGCATCAACAGCACGAACTTCCGGTTGGTGCTGTTGTTGTACTTCGTCCCATGCGGCACCGCATGGTCCGGGCTGTCGAACGCCACCGGATGCTGCGTCTCCACCTTCAACACCGCGTCACCAACCGGTCCACACTCCCGCCTGATGAAAGGGCGATAGAGCGGAAACAACACCCAATGCACTCCCACGTGGATGCGCGCGTAGAGCGCCAGCCCCACCCGCCGCCATTCGCCCTTGGCCAGGAGCCCAAGGGCCAAAGCGACGTTTTTTAGAAAGTACCTTATATAGAACATGATCCAGAGTTGCCCAATGGGGTACAAGGCCCGCAGGCGCAAGAACTTAAGGAGTTGCGCCGCCGACGCAAGACCAATGTACGATGACGACTGTGCGATGGGGCCCCTGCACACGCGCAACTCGGCGCGCTCTGCCGTCCCGAATGCGTGTGGATTCGCTCACCGGTTCAGGGCGCAGGACAGGGTGTCCGCCGTCAATCGACTTCCACCACGCCGGCCAGCTCGGACACAGCCGTCTCGATGCGCTGGCGCTCGGGCCCGCGGAACCGATGGAACGGTTCGGCCATGAAATCGCTGCACAGTCCCAGGCAGGACGCGGCGCACTTGATCCCTTTGATGATGGTCGAGGGGTGTTTGCCGACGCGGTAGAGGCGGTTCGACACTTCGAGCACGCGCTCTTGCAGGTCGCGTGCGCGGGCGAGATCGCCGCGGCGCGCCGCCTCGTACAGCGCCACATAGAGCCTGGGGAAGAGGTTCGCGCCGCCGCTCACCCCGCCGTGCCCGCCCATCAGCACCGAGGGCCCGAGCAACTCCTCCGGCCCGATCATCAACGTCCAGTCCGGCCTGGCCGGCAGCATGCGCAGGGCGCGGTTGAAATAGATCAGGTCTCCCGAGCTGTCTTTCATGCCCAGGATGCGCGGCTGGTCCATCGCCCACCGAACCGTCTCGAGATCGAGCGCGACCTTGGTCAGCGCCGGCATGTTGTAGAGGTAAAGGGGCAACGGCAGTTCCGGCAGCAGATGATCCACGTACTCCCGCAATTCCGGCTGGCCCTCCGGCATGTAATAGGGCGGCGCCAGCACCACCGCGCTGGCTCCGTGCTCGGCCGCCGCCCGCGCCATCCCCACCGCCTCGACGAAGGCCGTGTCGGTGATCCCGACCAGGACGGGGGCCCGCCCGGCCACCTGGCGGCACACCCGCCCGATCAAGTCGCTCCGGAGGCGGTATCCGAGGCTGGGGCCCTCGCCGGTCGTGCCGAGGATGAAGAGGCCGTGCACGCCGCCGCCCAACAGATGCTCGATCAGCCGTTCCAAACCGGCGACATCGAGCGCGTCGCGATTCTCGAGAGGCGTGATCATTGGCGGGATGATCCCGCGAAGCGGACGGGGCAGCGTGGTCGAATGCACGCGCTGTCTATGGCCCACTGCGGCCAATTAGTCGAGCACGACCCGATTCGAGGTGTGTTCGGCCCGTCCGGCTCACCCTTCCCGGTCGCGGGCGTACCAGTCGATCTTTCGGGTGGCGTACATCACCGCCCCGAGGGCGAGGAACAGCGCCACCGTTCCGAATAGCAGCGAGTACTCCTGTTGCCGCAGGATGATGAAAAGATAGCCGTAGATGACCGACAAACCCAGGGCCGTCAGCCAGGCCCGCCGCGCCCCGCGCAGAACGAAGGCGCTGTAGGCCGCGATCAGTGCCGTCGCCGCCCCCGCCCCCGCCGCGTACGCCCAGGTGAAAGGGACGATCTCGCTCAGGGAGAGAAGCGCCAGGTAGAAAAGGCACAGGGCCGCCCCGACCAGCGTGTATTGGAAAGGATGCACCGGCACAAGGGCGCGCACTTCGAACAGGAAGAACGCCGTGAACACCAGCGCCAGAAACAGAATGCCGTACTTGATCGAGCGTTCGACGTAGCGGTAACTGTCCACCACGGGAAGCACGCTCACCCCAAACAGAGAGCCGGAAAGCACGTCGCCCGAAAGCAGATCGCCCTCGTGATCGGACCACTGCTGCGGATAGCCGCGCCCATAGTAGCTCACCAGCCAGTCCGCCTGAAACCCGCTCCCGCTGACCTTGCGCTCCGCCGGCAAGAAGGCGCCGTCGAAACTCGGGTCCGGAAACGGCGACGTCAGCCGCACGCGGTTCGACATCCCGAACGGGGCAAACCGCAGGCTCCCGCTGCCATTGAGATCAAGCGAGAACTCGAAGGCGATCGTCTGCGCATCGAACGGCATCCCGGGCACACGCGCCCGGATCGTCGGCCCGAGACTCCCCACCCTGCCGCCCGGGGCCAGGGTCAGCGCCTCCTCCCCCCATTTCACCCGCAACGCCTCGTTGGCGCCCCGCAGATCGGTGATCCCAATCACCACCGCAGCCTCGTCCCATAATATGTCTTCTCCCGCCACCTTCCAGTCTGCAAACGACGGCTTCGCAAAGCGCCCCTTGACCTCGAGGGCCGATCGGTACACCACCGCTTCGTAGATGCCCCGATGCAGGCGGTCCGGACGCAGATCGCCGGTGACCGAGAGGTCGACCGGCAGGAAATGCGCGCGGGCGACAACGGTCTCCGTGACCTCGTGCCGTTCCGCCCGACCGTCGACGATCTGTTCCTTCCAGGCCTTCACGTGCCTCTGGAAAGGCACCACCAGCACCGGCCCCGCAATCACCTGCGGATTGCCCCAGGTCGATGTGATGTTGGCGATCGCTTCGCGGTGCCGCGCGCGCCGTTCGGAAAGAACGCCGCGAATCAGCGTCAGCGGCACCAACCCCAGCAGGATCAAACACCCGATCGCCGCCATCTTGAAAAGAATGCGGCTGCGGGCGGTCGGATCGGAGGACCTCTGGGAGAATGCGGGGGACGGGGAGGGCGAGTTCATGATGGGCCTTTCTTGTGTTGGGACATGGCTGCTCCGAGGCGCTCACGCGCGCCTCGGAAATCTCTTTCGCCTGCCCGCCCCGATCGCCCCGGACGCATGGCCGGAGGCGGTCCGGGGCGATCAGGGCGACCGGAAGGGCTGGCATCGGGCTGGATCGCTCTGTGCTGCAAAGCGACTCGGTCAATCCGTGATGCGAGGGCCCGCGCGGCGCGTTCCCTGCTCGGCGCCGGCAGGCGGCCCGGGCAACGGCCCGGCTGGAGCATTCGCGAGATCGACTGACAACTGCGAGCGTTCATGGCGATGACAGCGACGCCATCGGGATACGCCCGCTCCACTTACTTTGCAATACAAAGCTTGAGAAATATTCCACGCGCAAAGGGCGAGTCCGCAGACAGGCGCCGCCGCGCGGCGTCGCCGGCACGCCCCGCGCACCCGAATCCTCGCCTCAGGTCCCCCACGAACAGCGCGAAGAGCCCGAAGGCGAGCGCCGAGGTCAGGATGGGTGTCTGGGCGATTCCCCAACCCGCATGGCAGTCATCCTGGGAGGTCTGACCGCCCGAGGCACTGACGGGGTCGAAGGCATGCGGGTTAAGGCGACGATCGGGGGGCACGAACGCGCCATTGCGCGCGGAGCGGGGCTCGGCCATGCTGCGGTCCATGCACGAACCTGGACAACTGGACGAGTTGATGATCTGCCGCCTGGATGCGGGGCGTCGGGAGTTGACACCATGCACGGTCGTGATTTTCGGGGCGAGCGGCGATCTGACGGCCCGCAAACTGATCCCGGCGCTCTACCATTTGCATCGGGACAGGCAATTGCCGGAGCCGTTTCGTGTGGTTGGCTTCGCCCGAAGAGAGAAGACGGACGATTCGTGGCGGGCGGAGCTGGGGGAGGCGATGGCGCAGTTTTCCAGGAGCAAGCCGGTCGATGCGTCGGAATGGGAGAAGTTTGGGCGGAGGCTTTCGTATTGCCGGGGGGATGTCGACGATCTGGGGGCCTACAAGAGGCTGGCCGAGCATCTCAGCGCCTTCGGTGATCCGCGGCTGGGCCGCAATCTCCTGTTTTATCTTGCGGTTTCGCCGAGCCAATTCGGGGGTGTGGTGGGGCGGCTGGGGGAGGTTGGGCTGCTGCAGCGGGATCCGGAGCCGTCGTTTTGGCAGCGGGTGGTGGTCGAGAAACCTTTTGGCCACGACCTGGCCTCGGCGCGCGGTCTCAACGCGGGTTTGACGGGCTCGGTGCACGAGAAGAGCATTTTTCGCATCGATCATTACCTGGGCAAGGAGACGGTGCAGAATATCCTGATGTTTCGGTTTTCGAACGCGATTTTCGAGCAGCTCTGGTCGCGTCAATCCGTGGATCACGTGCAGATCACCGTCAGCGAGACGCACGGCGTGGGGGAGCGGGGCGGGTATTACGAGGAGGCTGGGGCGTTGCGTGACATGGTGCAGAATCACCTGCTGCAAGTGCTGGCGCTGGTGGCGATGGAGCCGCCGGTGTCGCTCGCGGCCGAAGCGATTCGCGATGAGAAGGTGAAGCTGCTCGAGTCGATCCGGCCCATCGCGCCTGCGTCCGTGCCGCGGCAGGTGGTTCGGGGGCAGTACCTGGCCGGGCCCGGCGGCGACAGCAGCAGCGAGCCGGTCCCGGGTTACCGTCAGGAATCGAAGGTCAAGCCGGACTCGAACGTGGAGACATACGTGGCCCTCAAGCTGGCGATCGACAACTGGCGCTGGTCGGGTGTGCCGTTTTATCTGCGGACCGGCAAGCGTCTCCCGCTGGGCGCCAGCGAGGTGCGCGTGGAATTCCGGCGGACGCCGACCGTTCTGTTTGCGGCGCAGTGCGGGCCGACGCTCGATGCGAACGCGCTCACGCTGCGGCTCCAGCCCGACGAGGGGATTTCGCTTCGGTTCAACGGGAAGGTGCCGGGGGCGAGCACGGCGCTGCGGCCGGTGCGCATGCACTTCTCGTACGACGCCACCTTTGGCGCCTACACGCCGGAGGCCTACGAACGGCTGTTGCTCGAGGCGCTGGGCGGGGACGCCACGCTGTTCATTCGACGGGACGAGGTCGAGACAGCCTGGGGTATCGTGGACGCGATCCGGGAAGGATGGGCGGGGCAACCGCTCACCGCCCGCGAGTTCTACGCCGCCGGAAGCTGGGGGCCGGTGGCGGCCGACGAGTTGCTGGCGTCGGAGGGGCGTGTGTGGCGCAATCCCTACCCGATCATGTGAGACGCCGGTTTTCAGGCGATGAACACCGTCGAGTTGCTGCCCTTTCCTGACGCCGCCTCACTGGCCGGCGCGGCCGGTCGGAGATGGGCGGCCGAGGTGACCGCCGGCGCGACCCACGGCAAGGCCTTCTCGGTGGCCCTGTCCGGCGGGCGCATTGCGGCTCCGCTCTATGCGGCTGCGGTTGCGGCCTCGAGAGGCCGGGCTGATCTCTGGCGCGAGGTCGAGTTCTTCTTCGCGGACGAACGCTGGGTGCCGCTGGATGATCCGGAGAGCAACTATCGGCTCGCCCGCGAGCATCTGTTCGATCCGCTCCGGATCGCCGATCGGCGCATTCATCCGTTTTCCGTCAGTGCGGACACCGAGTTCGCGGTGGCCCAGGCCCAGGCGGAAGTCCTGCGCGCCACGACGGTGAACGAACGCGGGGATCCCATGTTCGATCTGGTGCTGCTGGGCATGGGTGAAGACGGGCATGTCGCGTCGCTCTTTCCCGACGCGCCCCCGGCGGTGGTCGAGAGCCGCGCGGTGTATCTGGCCGTGACCGGCCCGAAGCCGCCGCCGCAGCGGGTGACGCTCAGCTATGCCGTCCTGGCCGCCGCGCGCCGCGTCTGGGTTCTGGCGTCCGGGCCGGGGAAAAGGGCGGCGCTCGAGGCCTCGATGGCCTCCGGCGGAAGGACGCCGTTGGCGCGCGTGCTGCAGTCACGCAAGCACACCGTGATCCTGACCGACGTCGCGGTCATTGACCGAGGACGCGCAGGATGATCTCGACCGGGCTGTCCTCGCGGGGCAGGGCTTTGCCTCGGACCTGGTGGACCTCGTCGTCGCTGCGATCGGGCCAGGGATTGTTCACCAGGGCGGAGGCGTCGGTGATCAGGGAGACGATCGATCCGCCGCGCTGGGCGGCGAAGTCGCCGTTGACCAGAAACGATCCGTTGTAGAGCCAGCCGCGCGATCCGCTCGAACGGGCGCGGGACTCGATCTTGACGAAGTCGGCGAGCGGGCGGCGCACCTCCTTGCGTCCGCGCTGCCATCCGACCTCGATGCCGATGCGTTCTCCTGGCAGGGGGCTGTGCGGGTCGTCGTGCAGAAAGTTCGTGTTTGCGGGCTTGACGCCGAGCAGGAGCATGGCGAGGTGGATGTCGCGGGGCGCAGCCTCCGTGCGGAAGATGCTCTCGTGCACTTTGCCGGCGGTCGTCACGACGGCGTACTCGATCAGGCCGGCGCGTTGGTTGACGGCGGCTGGAAACCGCACCGTGCGCGCCGCGCGATCGAGCGTGACGAGTCCGATCCGGTGAATGCCGGAGCCATCGAGGCCGGAGCCGGCGAGAGGAACCGGTTCCTTGTCGGCCTGCGCAGCAGCCATGAACCTCTCTCGGAGGGGCGAGCTCTGCGAGTCCCTGATCGAGGACTGGGAAGGTGATCGAGCTTGTTTCTCAGAGAGGGCCTCGTGGAACCCGGCCCTCCGAAAAGAGGGAGGTTCATCGGGAGCAGTCGCAATGCCGGGCGCGCTGGCGGCGCGGGGCGCGAGCGCTCCCACCAGGAGCGCAAGGACGAGGCCGCGCGGCCCGGGTCCCGGCCCGCGGCGCCCGGGCGAGGCCGATGGAGCGGTCATTGGATGGCGGCGCGGCTGCGGGCCAGGGCAATCAGGGCAAAGCCCGTGCCATACGGCTGGTGGTAATCGTAGAAGGGGTAGTCCCACCAGGAACCGTCCTTTTCCTGAAGCGGGAGCAGGATCGCCGCCAATCGCGCGTGGTGTGTCCGGGCGCGTTCGGGTTCGAGTTCGTCGGCGCACAGGGCGGCATAGAAATGGCCGTAGTAATAGAAATAGCCGGCCACCTGGAACCACGATTCGTGGGGGATCGGACGCTTGCGTCCGATGGAGAGCCAGCCAATGCGGTCGTTGAAGCGATCGAGCCACGTCTCGAGGACGGTGTCGGTGATGTTGGTCTCGCCCCACCGGCGGAGGGCGATGTTGCAGGCCTGGGAGCGGCCCAGGCTGCCTGCCGGGCGATTGATGCCGCGCATGGGCCGCCACTTCAAATCCTCCGAGTAGGCGTAGCTGAAGTCGGGCTTCTGCTGGCGTTTGATGGACGCCACACCGCGATCGACGAGCCTCTGCGGAATCTCGATTCCAATCTGTTTGGCTTCCCGGAACGCCACCAGGACGGCGGCTGTCACGAAGCTGGTGGAATCGGTGGCCGGCTGTTGCGCCCCGACCCGGAAGTCGTAATAGCCCCAGCCGCCGTCGACCGATTCGTAGCGGCGCAGCAGATCGATCTGGCCGCGGATGACTTCGGCGATGCGTTGGCGGCGCTCGGAGTCGGGGGATGCATGGCGGTGCATGGCTGCCAGCGCCTGGATGCCGTAGGCGTGGCCCCACACATTGTACAGAGCCACGGCATCGGCACGGCGCAGTCGGGGCAGGTTGTCGAGCAGCCAGGCCTCGCCGCGCTCGAGCGCCGCCCGCGCAGCCGGTTCGCGGTCCGCTGCGCCCGTTTCGATCAGGGCCTGCACGGCCAGCGCGGTCACGCCCGACCGAAACGCCTCATGCGCGCCCGGCACGGGGGCGAAGATGTTGAGGTCTTTCGTGCGGCGGGCCGATCCCCACGAGCCGTTCGTGTTCTGACTCTTGAGCAGGAACCGGACACCACGGTCCACGGCGCGGTCCACGGCTGCGGCGCTGGGCGGCGCGTTGGTGTCGGCGCGGGCGGGGGCCGGGGCGAGGCGGCAGAGGGCCAAACAGACCAGCAACCCGAAGGCCCCCAGGCGAATCGACCGAGGATGGGCACAGTTCATGGAACGCGACCTGGTCGGGATTCAGGCGAAGCACGGCATCGGCGTCTACTCGGGCTTCGAGAGCAGGATCGTGTCGCCCTCGGCAAGGCCTTCGACGATCTCGATGTTCTGGCCGTCCGATTCGCCGGTGCGGACGGCGCGTTTCTCGGCCTTGCCGTCGGCAACGCGGACGAAGACATGTTTCTCGTCCCCTTCGCCGAGCACGGCCTGAACGGGCGCGACCAGGGCGTTGGCTGAACTCGTGTCGGTGAGCGTGACCTTGCAGTTCATGCCCGGCTGCAAATCCCGCGGGCCGCTGGGAGTGAGGCTGAGGGTCGCGCCGAAGCCGCCGGTCACGAGGGGGACACGGTCCACGGACTCGATCTTCACGGGCAATTTGCGATTCGGGAGGGCGACAGGCGCGGCCTCGCCCGCCATGCCGATCCTGGTCTTGCCCAGGTCGGCCTCGGGCACGACGGCCTTGAGTTGAAAGCGGTCGGGGTTGACCACGGTCATGAAAATCTCGTATGGGGCGAGCTTCCCGCCGCGAACGAGCTTCTTGGTCACCACCGGCCCGGTGGTCCATCTGCCGGCTTCGCAGGCCCCGTACATGACGACGCCGTCCGCGGGCGCCCGGACATCCAGGGCCGCCAAATCCGCCTTGAGATCGTCGAGCCGCTTCTGGGCCTTCTTCTGATCGCGGGCCAGCTTCTCGACCTCGAGTTCTTTTCGCGTGAGGGCTTTCGGAAGCGTCTCCTCGGCGAGTGCGAGCGCCAGTCCCTGGTCTCGCTTCTGGGACTGGAGGTTCTCGGTCTCGCGCGGAATGGCGGTCTCGATCTCGCGCTCGCTGCTGGCCCGGAGATGATCGAGGCTGAAGGCGGCTGTCTCGACCTCGAACTCCTGGCGTTTGAGGATGATCTCCTCCGTCTGTTCGGTGAGGTCGTCGGCCTCGTACATCTGTCGGAGTTGCTTGAGTTCCTCCTCTGCATTGGCGAGGCGTTGTTCGGCGCTCTGGACGTTGAACTTGGCAGACCTGATCCGCCGCTCCCGCCCTTCCTTCTCGAAGTACTCCTGGTCCTCATCCACCACACGGCGGCTGCGGCGGGCGGCGGCGAGCCGATGCGGCGTTGCCTCCTTGAGGCTGGCGAGTTCGGCGCGGGCCATCTCGAGGGCGATCGCCGCGGCCGGCGCGTCCTGTTCGAGGTCGGCGATCTGCTCGCGCAGCTTGTCGGTGTCGAGTCGCACAAGCGCATCGCCGGCCCTCACGCGCGCTCCATGAGCCGCCGCCTCCACCACCGTCAGGTCCGCCCACGCCTTCGGCTCGATGCAGACGGGATGCATCTCGACGGCTTCGAGCACCGCGTCGAACTGGACGACGCGTTTGATCGAGCCGCGCCCGGTGACGTGCGAAGCCGGTTCCTTGGGCGCAACGGGCGTTTTGGCGGCGGGCGCGGCGGGCGCGGCGTCCGGCTTGGACGAACCGGCGGGCGCCGCGGCCGCAGGGACGACCGCAGCCGTTGAGCGACCGGGAGATGTGGACTTGCAGCCCGCAGATGCCAGGGATGCGACGACGATCAGGGCCGCAATGGAACAAGGCGATGAAAGGGGAAAGCGCATATTACCAAGTGTGAGGCGAGAACACGGCCCGCTTCTAGAGCAGACGCGGCAAATACACAAGTCCGCTTTGAGGCGCCTCCTCCGGGGTATTGAGATGCGGGCAAGCGCGTGGTATTGACTGGGCAGATGGGACTCGGGACAGAGATAGCGCAGACGGAGCGCCAGGCGATCGCCGGCCATCGGGGGGGCGGCCCGATGCCGTCGCGGCGTCGCCGCGTGTGGCGGTTGGCGTGGCGGACGGCGGGCGCTGTTGGCGCGGGTGTTCTCCTGGCGGGCGCGGTCTGCCTCTACGGCTGGCGGTTCGGCTTCACTCCGCTGCCTGAACCGGTGCCGGAAGGGGCGTGGACGCCGCTTCGAGCGCCCCAGCCCGCCGAATTGACGCGCAGCGACTATTGGTACTGGGTCGACGCGTGCAATCGGGCGTCCGTCGTCAACCGCAGAAGCGACATCATCCACGGCTGGACGCTCTTTGACTGGGCTCAGACCGGCCACGTGACGGAAACCAACCGCGCCGGGCTTGCCGCATTCTTCGGCGGCAACGCGGCACTCGAGTCCTGTTTCCGCGGCGCGTTGGCCGCCGGAACGACGCACACGAACCTGTGGGAGCGACGGCGTGTGGGCCGCGACCTGGCCGGCCACACCCGGCTTGTCAACCATTCCGCCTGGAAGGCCCTCGAAGAGGAGCAGGCGGGGCGAACCGTCGCGGCGCTCGGGCGCCTGCTCGAGGGCTGGCACTTGTGCGCCAACGCCGGCGCCGCAGGTTTGACGCGGCCCGAACTGGGAACGCTCGCAGGGGCGTGGCGCCGATTGGCGCTCGAAGGTCCGGGGCTCGATCCGTCCGAGGGGCTGCCGTTGATCGAAGGACTGGCGGGAGTGCGGGAGACGCTCCCTCGGGTCGATGTCGAGTTCCTGCGCGCCGTGCACTCGAGGCACGCGGTGTTCGGGCGCGCGGCCTCCGAGGGTCTGCTGCCGCGCGCGGCCGGACGCCGGTTCTGGGCGGCATTCAGCCGGATGACGGGAGAGACGCTGGAGATTCTGGGGAACCTCGCCAGCCGGATCACGGGGGGGAGCCGAGACATTCCCGCCAACGATGGGCGCGGCATCCGCCACCTGGCCGAACCGTGCGGCGAATTGCTCCGGCACATGCAGATGCGGGTGGGACGCCCGGCGGATTTCGACCAGGTCCGCGACGCCTATGTCAGCCGGGTCCTGGCGGCCTTGCGTCGAGGGGCGGACGATGAGGCGCAGGAACAGGCCGCGGCCCTGCAGCGCGCGTTCGCGTCGCGTTCGTTTCTGAGCCGCTTTTTCGACCGCCCGGCGGCGTGGCGTTCGATCGCGGAGTTTCCTCCGGTGCGCCCGTTGGTCGAGGAGACGCGCGCGGCCCGGACAACGCTCGAATCGTGTCGTCTGGTGCTCGCCTTGCGGCTCTACCGCGATCGGCACGGCGAGTGGCCGGAGCGACTCGAGGCGCTGGCTCCCGAGTGGCTGCCGGAGATGCCGAAAGACCCGTTCACGGGAGAATCGTTCGCGTATCAACGGGAAGGGGCCGGCTGGCTGGTCCTGGCGGTCCACCCGGACGCGCGGGCTCCGGAACCGGCCGATGAAGGCATCTTGTTCCATTCCGCCGAGCCGGCGGAGGCTCGTCTGCTGCGTCTGATCACGGGCCAAGGCACGCGAATCACGGGCGTCATGGACGTGCAGATGCTCCAGCGCTACGGGCTGGTGCCGAAGGGCCTTTCGTGATTTCTGAGCCAGGTTCGCACAAACCAGCCCCTCGCCCAGGCGCTCGCGGCTGTCATCCCGGCCGTGTCCGACCTGCGCGCGCTGATCCGCCTCCAGGAGACCGGGGGCGCAGCGCGCTAGCCCGCATATTTCGCACCCCTATGGTGCACAGGGCACTGAGACTTCGCAAGAGGACTGCTATGCGGGCTCGAGAAGCAGAACCGAAGACTCCAAAACAGGGGCCGATGCCGGCAAGAACGCAATGCGCCTTGCTGCCAGCGGGCCATCCGGGCTAGGCTGCCGCCGATGCGCAATCCGATCATTGCGGCTTTGGACGTGGCGACGGCGGAGCGGGCGTTGGCTCTGGCGGAGCAGTTGGCTCCCGTGGTTGGCGCGTTGAAGGTCGGCAAGGAGCTTTTCACGAGCGAAGGGCCGGGGCTGGTCCGTCAACTGCGCGCAACAGGCGCGGCCGTGTTTCTCGACCTGAAGTTCCATGACATCCCAAACACCGTGGCCCGGGCCGTCGAGGCAGCGGTCCGGTGCGGTGTCCAGATGCTGACCATCCACACCAGCGGCGGCACGGCCATGATGCGGGCGGCGGAGCAGGCGGCTCGGACGACGGCCGGCGCCCTCGGGCTCGAGGCGCCGCTTGTGCTCGGGGTGACTGTGCTGACCAGCCTTGACGATGCGGCTCTCGATGAGTTGGGAATCGGCGGCGGAACGGCCGGGCAGGTCGGGCGCCTGGCCCGGCTGGCGGTGAACTCCGGTCTGCGCGGGTTGGTCTGTTCGCCGCTCGAACTGCGGATGTTGCGCGCCGCACTCCCGAACCACGTGCAACTGGTCACGCCCGGCGTCCGCCCGGCGGGCGCCGGTCACGACGATCAGAAACGGACAATGACTCCCCAGGAAGCCATCGAGGCCGGAGCGGACTGGCTGGTCATCGGACGACCGATTTGCGCCGCGCCCGATCCCCGTGCGGCGGCCGAACGCATTCTCGCGGGCCTGGCCCTCTAGCCCGCATATTTCACACCCCGGTGGTGCACAGGGCACTGGGACTTCGCAAGAGGACTGCCATGCGGGCTAGAAAAGCAAAACCGCGCCCAGTCCCAGAGTCCGAGAGATGCAACACACTGTTCATGTGGAAGAACACCTTCAGGACCGACGGGGTCCTCTTGGGTCCCTTTCCGGGCGCGGTTTTGCCAGAGCCCGGATATGAGACTCCGCGAAGCCTTATGAAACATCCGGGCTAGCCCGGCGGTCTTTTGCGTTGCTAGGACGGGATGTCTTTCTCTACCTTCGCGCCAGCAGGTTCCCTGCTGCTTCCGCTTCGATGAGACGCTATGAAACCGCGAAGAAAAACCGCCTCGACGCGAATCGCCGGGGCTGAACAGGCCTCGAGGGCAGCCAAGAACCGGCCCGCCACGGCCAGTCGGCCTGCGCGGCGCAGTCAGCCTCGAACTGTTGCAGCAAGACCGAAGCGGCCGGCCAAGGCCGTGCGACCCACGGCACCTGCGGAGAAGACCCAAGGCACACCCGGCGTCGGGCGTCGAACCGTTGCGGCAAGCCCGAAGGGTGCGTCGAAGGCCGTGCAACCCAAGACAACGGCCAAGAAGACAGTCCTCAAGCAGCCGCCCGTGAAGAAGGCGGTCGCAAAGACGAGGCCCGGCGCGGCGCCAGACCGGCCCCGAACCGTTGCGGGAAAACCGAGACGCGCGGTCAGGACGGTGCGGCCCAAGACCACCGTGCGGAGGATCACCCGCGCACAACCGAAAAAAGCGGCTGTGCCGGTTGTCGGACCGGCGGGTCCAGCGACAAAGGCAAGTCTCCCGATGCCGAGGCAACGGCGCATCCCGCCGATCCTTCTCGAAGGCGACGAGATGCCGACGCCGATCGAGAGCGGTCCCGGACGCCGTTTCTCGCTGGGGCCGACGCCGCCATCGCCGGCATTGGCGCCGGGGGCCGCTGCGGAGCAGCTTCCTGCCGCGTATGGGACGCGACGGCTCTGGCTGGCGGCGCGCGATCCCCACTGGCTTTATGCCAATTGGGACCTCAGTTCCGAGGAGATCGAGGAACGCGAGGGGCGCACGCTGTCGGGGCACCTCACCCTGCGCATCCACGAGAATGCGGTCGGCCCGGCGCCGGTGCTCGAGCTTCCGCTGGCAAGAGGCGCGCGCTCCTGGTTTGTGCGTGTCGGACGGAGCGGAGTGCTGTACATCGCGGAACTGGGGTGTGCGGAGCCCGGTCTTGGCTGGCAAACCCTCCTCACATCCAACCCCGTCACCGCCCCACCCGACGGCCCCGCGACGGTGACCGAGACGGAGTTTGCGACGATCCCGATCGATGTTCCCTTCGCGGCGGTGCTCGGGCAGGCAGTCGAGGCTGCGCGCCAGGAGGAGCCGCTGGCGCAGGCTCTGGACGCGTTGCGGGACCAGGGCTTTGCCGGTCTGCCGAGCCCCAAGGAGGTGCGCGCACCGGTCTGGACCGAGGCCCAGGAACGGGCTCTGGCGGAAGTCTTGCGCGTGGATGCGCAGCGGCGCGTGTGGGTGAGTTCTCTGGACGTGACCGGCCTGATTGCGGAGCGGTTGGGTCCGGCGGCGGAGAAGGAGCGCGGCGGCGAGGTCGAGCAGCCAAGTTCCCCGACCGGGGGCTTCGAGGCGGGCGAGGCGGGCGGGATTTCGAGTCCGTCCGGCGAAGGGCGCGCCATCGAGCGGGAGCGGGGTTTCTGGTTCAACGTGAATGCGGAGTTGGTTATTTACGGAGCCACCGAGCCCGATGCGCAGGTCACGATTGCGGGTCGGGTGATCAAACTGCGGCCCGACGGCAGTTTCAGCCTGCGTTTTGCCCTGCCGGACGGCGAGTATGAGCTGCCGGTGGTTGCGCGGTCGAGAACTGGCGATGATGGGCGGAGCGCGGAACTGCAGTTTCGGCGCCTCACCGAGTACCGTGGGGCTGTCGGGGCCCATCCGCAGAATCCCCGTCTGACTCCTCCGCATCCGGAGAGCATCACGTCGGCCGGGACGGGTCAGCCCGGCTGACCGCTGGCCGCTTTCTCACTATGCCTGGCTATCTCGCGCTCATCCTGCATGCCCATCTGCCGTTCGTCCGACATCCGGAGCACGAACGCTTTCTCGAAGAGAGCTGGCTGTACGAGGCGATCACCGAGACCTATCTGCCGCTGGCGACTCTGATCGAGCGCTGGCGCGAGGACCGGCTCAATGTGCGCCTGACGCTGACGCTGACGCCGACGCTCTGTTCGATGCTGAGCGATCCGCTGCTCCAGTCCCGGTACGAACGGCGTTTGTCGGCGCTGATCGAGTTGGCCGAGAAGGAAGTCCATCGGACGTGCTGGGACGCCGGGTGCCGTCGTTTGGCCGAGGCCTATGTCGACCGGTTCACCCGCCTGCGAGCCCGATGGCACGCGTGCGACCGGAATCTGCTGGGGGTGTTTCGCGCGCTCCAGGACCAGAATCGCATCGAGATCGTCACCAGCGCGGCGACGCATGCGGTGCTGCCGCTGCTCGGGGACCAACCGGCGTCAATGCGCGGACAGATTCTCACGGCCAGGGATCATTATCGAGCCTGTTTCGGACGGGACGCGGTCGGATTCTGGCTGCCGGAATGCGCTTATGCGCCCGGGGTCGAAGAGTCTTTGCGGGAAGCGAACCTGCGGTGGTTTGTGGTGGACACCCATGGGCTGACGAATGCCACGCCGCGGCCCCGCTACGGAACCTATGCCCCGGTGTTCACCCCGGAGGGGCTCGCCGTTTTCGGGCGCGACATCGAGTCGGCGCGCCAGGTCTGGAGCCGCAACGAGGGGTACCCGGGCGACACGCGGTATCGCGATTTCTATCGCGACATCGGGTTCGACCTCGATTTCGACTATGTGCGCCCTTACCTGCCTTCGCCGGATCATCGCGGTTTCACCGGGATCAAGTATCAGAGCATCACGGGAGGGAAAGGCGGAAAACGCTGCTACAATCCAGCCGATGCCCAGAGGGCCGTGACCGCCCAGGCCGCCCATTTCCTCGAAGCGCGCGAGCGTCAACTGGCGCGCCTGGCGGAGGTCATGGATCAGCCGCCGATCCTGACGGCCCCCTACGATGCCGAGTTGTTTGGACACTGGTGGCACGAGGGTCTGGCGTTTCTCGATGCCGTGGTGCGAGGCGCGCTGGACCGGGCCTCGGACTTCACGTTTGTGACGCCGACGGATTACTTGCGCCGGCACGCGACCCATCAGGTGGCGCGTCCGAGCCCATCGACCTGGGGCGAGGGCGGCCACTTGCGTGTCTGGCTGAACGAGAAGAACGAGTGGATTCAGCCCCATCTGCGGGTCGCGGAGCAGCGACTGACCGCCCTGGTCCGGCGTTATCCCGAGCCGGGCGAATTGGTCGACCGCGCCTTGCGGCAAGCGGCCCGCGAGCTCATGCTGGCGCAGGCGAGCGATTGGCCCTTCATCTTGCACGCGGGCACCAGCCCGGAGTACGCGCATCGGCGCGTGGCCGCGCATCTGGGTCGGTTTCAGGAGTTGTACGACATGCTGATGGCGGGGGCGGTCGACGAGGCCGGCTTGAGGGAGATGGAAACGGTGGACAACCTCTTTCCCAATCTTGACTGGCGGCACTGGCGGTGAGACGGGGCCCGGCGGGCGGAGGGGGCGCGCCGGCTTTCGCCGGTGGTGAAGCGCCGGTGAAACGCCAGTGAAACATTTTGACCGCGGTCGCGGGGCCGATTATTGATACTCAGACAACGAACGGGTGAATGAAGGTGTAATCGGATGAATCTGGCGTGGGTGGTTTTTGCCAAATCGGAAGTCAATCTGGCGTATGTCTGGGAGAAGGCGTCGATCGAGGCTCGGGTCATCATCATCATCTTGTTGATCTTCTCGATTTTCGCCTGGTCCATCATGGCAACCAAGGCCGTCGAAATGCGTCGTGCCCGGCGGTTGAATCGGTATTTCGACACCGAGTTCCAGGCGCAGAAGACGGTCTTCGCCATCTATGACCGGCGCGTTCAGGTGGACGGATGCCCGCTCTTTTCCGTCTATCAGGCGGGATGTCAGGAGTTGGACGCGCGCCTGCGGGGCGCCGAGGGGAGGCCCCGGGGGGAGCGCATCTCGCTGACGACGATGGAGCATATCAAGCGAACGCTCGAACGCTCGGTGGCGCAGCAGGCGCTGCGGCTTGAATCGGGTCTGATTCTGCTGGCCATCGCGGTCAGCGGCTCGCCGTTCCTGGGCCTGCTCGGGACGGTGTGGGGAGTGATGGGCGCGTTTGGCGGCATCGCGCAGGCCGCGGCCACGGGCAGTGAGGCCGGCCTGTCGGCGATGGCGCCGGGCGTTGCAGGGGCGCTGGTGACGACTGTCGCGGGCTTGCTCGTTGCGATCCCGTCGATGTTCGGCTATAACTGGCTCGTGCATAATCTGAGGGTCTTGACCGTCGAACTGGACAACTTTGCGCAGCATCTGGTGTCGAACATGGAGATTGAATACCTGAGCGACAATGACCTCCGATGAATCCAGCGATCTGACGCAGCAGGCGATTGATCCCGGCAAGAACCAGCCGGGCGTTCTCTGCGGTCATTGTGACCACGTCAATCACGGGGGGCTTACCGAGTGTGAAGTCTGCGGTTCACAGCTCTACACCAAGTGCTCGCACTGCGGGCTCCAAGCCCCGCGCGTCTATACCCGCTGCCCCAAGTGCCGGCATCGGCTCAGGGGCCACATCGGCCTTTCAAGACGGTCCAGGGACAAGTTGCGGCGGGCGCCCTCTTCGTCCGACAAAGCGAGCCGACAGCTCATCTGGGCGGCCGCGCTGGTGTTGGTCCTGATCGTCGTCGCCACGTTCTTCGTGATGCGATACAAGGGGTGAGAATGTCCGGAGGCGCGTGACATGCGGCGGTTCTCTCAACGCAATACGCTGGTGACGCTCAGCGACATCAACATCACGCCTTTGCTGGACCTCGCGTTCGTGCTGCTGATCATCTTCATGATCACCACCCCCCTGCTCGTCCGCGAGCACAGCATGAACATCCGGCTTCCCGACGGCGGGGGCGCGAGCGCCCGCGTCGAGCGGAAGGACCTCAGGACGGTGGAGATCAGCCGGGACGGCCGCTACATGCTCGACAGGCGGGAGATTGCTTTGGACGACATCGAGCGGCTGTTGGTGGCCACGTTCGCCACCAATCGTCAGATGGTGGTCAACATCCGGGCCGATGAGGAAGCCATGACCAAGCATCTCTACCCCGTCATCGATCGCTGCACGCGCAACGGAATCACGCGGTTGAGCCTGCGCACGGAGGCGGCGGGACGACCATGAATCGACTGCGGTACAAGTGTTTCTTCGCGTCGACGGCCATGCACGGCCTGCTGCTGGTGCTCTTCGTGGCCGGGTCCGGTTTCCAGGCGACGCATCGCGAGCCGGAATCGGTGGTGCTGCCGCTCCTGGATTTCGTCCCGATGCGGCTTGTGGACGCGGCCGTGGTGGGGGGCGGGGACCCGAGGGGCGGGGCGGCGCCCGAACCTTCGCCTGTGCAGGCGCCCCCGTCACGCCCTGACCCCCCGAAGCCGAAGCCCGAGCCGGTGGCGCCTCCAAAAGAGGAGGAGGCCGCCACGCCCGCCCCCGTGGTCAAGAAATCGCAAGCCAAGCCGGCGAAGGTGGAGACGCAGAAGCCGCCCGAGCCGGACCCGGAGGGTTTCAGCGACAAGGCGCCGACCAAGCCGAAACGCAAGATCGAGGTGAGCAAGAACCTCGTGACGCGCAGGCCGCAGGATGACGCCGCCGCACGCAAGAGAGCGGCCGAGCAGGCGGAGGCCGAGGCGGAGGCCGAGGCCGCCCAACAGGCCGCGCGCGCCCGCCAGGCCCGGAGCGGACAGGTCAGGGGCGTTCTCTCCAAGCTGCAAGGCAATCTGTCGGGTCCCGGCGTGGTTGCGGTTCCGTATGGACCGGGGGGCGGGGGTGAGACATACGCGGGCTACGGGCTGTACGTCCGCATGGTTTACGAGCGCGCCTGGCGTCCGCCGGTCGAGGTGCCCGAGCGCGGCAGCGTGGTGACGGCCCGCGTCGTGATCGCCCGTGACGGGAGCGTGGTGTCCGCCGAGATTGTGGAACGGTCCAAGGTGCAGGCACTGGACCAATCGGCGGCGTCCGCGCTGGGCCGGGTGACAACGATCGGGCGTCCATTCCCCGAGGGCTCGACAGACGAGCGGAAGACCTTTCTGATTGAGTTCGATTTGAAGGCAAGACAAGGCACGGGATGATCAAAAGCTTATATTCCTTAGGGTTTGCGTTGGCACTGGCCGGATGGTGCGCCGGAGTCGGAACGCGGGCTGGCGAGGCCGAGCGTATCCGCATCTCCGCAGAGGCGTGGTCGACCACGCCGCCCATTCCGATTGCGATGAGCGGGTACTCGGGCGAAGTCGATGGCGTGCTGCGGTTCGATCTCGAGATCGCGGGCTTCAAGTTCGTCGGCGAGAGCGATTCGAGTTGCCAATACGTTCTGAAGGGCGGCAACTCGGGCCAGGTTGAAGGGCGGCTCACGGACGCCCTGAAACGGGCGACCATGTTCGCCAAGGCCTACAGCGGAGGCAGCATGCGCAGTCAGGCGCACGCCCTGGCGGATGATGTGGTGCTTGCCGTGACGGGCAAGCCGGGCATCGCCCGCACGAAGATCGCCTTCAAGGTCAGCCACGGCCAGACCAGCGAGATTTACGTGTCGGACTACGACGGCCACGGCGCGGTGCCGGCCACGCAGGACAAGAGCATCGCGGCGGCGCCGACCTGGCGTCCGGGCCACCGCACGCTCGTTTACACCACCTACAAGCTGAACAATCCCGACATTGTCTCGCACGACCTGGACTCGCAAGAGCGGCGGGTGGTGGCCCGGTACTCGGGCTCGAACATCAGCCCGGCGGTGTCGCCGGACGGGCGGCGGGTGGCAATGGTCTTGAGCAAGGCGGGCAGCCCGGATGTGTACGTGGCCAACATCGACGGGACGGGGCTCAAGCAACTGACCCGAACCCGCGAGGACGAATCCTCTCCGTGTTGGTCGCCGGATGGGCGGACGATTTGTTTTGCCACGCGCATCGATGGCCGGCGCACGCTGGCGCAGGTGCCCTCGGATGGGGGCGCGATCCAGCGGATAGCAACCTCGGGGGTTGTGAACCCGACCGAACCGGACTGGTCGCCGGACGGCAAGTACATCGCGTTCACGGCACAAATGGGGGCATTCGAGATTTGCCTGGTCAAGGCCGGCGGCGGCGAGGCGAAGCTGCTGACATCGGGCGAGGATCCCTGCTGGGCGGCCAATGCCCGGACACTGATTTTCACCAAGCGCGGCAGTGGGGGAAAGCGGTTCTTATCTTTGCTTGACGTCCCCACCAAACAGTCCAAGGATGTCGCTCAAAATATCGGTATTTCCTCCCAGCCAAGCTGGGCCAGGTAGACATGATCTGTCGGTCTAACGCATTTATGAAACGCTCGGCTTTCCTGAATCTGCTCCTGATCGGTTTGTTTGTGGCGGCTGGTGGTGTCGGCTGCAAGAAGACCAAGAAGCCAGTGACTCCTCTGGCGTCGATGGGGTCGCAGGTGCCCGGGAGCGGCGCCGAACGGCGCGGCCCGATCACGCCGCCGACCGTGCCGGAGGGGGCCAATGTGGGGGGAGGGGAGGCGGCGGTTGCCACGCCGCTCACCGATCCTTCGACCGGCTTCACGCCGCAGGCGGACATCGGGACGATCGAAGGGATGATCCCCGACACCGGCCACTTCGCCGGGCAGACGATCTACTTCGAGTTCGACAGTTCGGTCGTGCGAACCTCGCAGCATTCCCAATGCAACGCGGTCGGGGACGATCTCAAGACGAAGCCCGAGGCCAAGCTCATGATCGACGGCCACTGCGACGAGCGTGGCACCGAGGAGTATAACCGCGCGTTGGGTGAAAGGCGCGCCCTGGCGACACGCGAGTACCTGATCGGTTACGGAATCTCTGCCGAACGCATCTTCACCCGCAGTTTCGGCGAAGACCGTCCGGCGGACGGGGGCCATACCGAGGCGGCCTGGACCGCAAACCGGCGGGCTGAGTTCATTCTGCTGCTTCCGCCCAAGTAACCGAGTCGGGCTCCGCGCTCCGCATGGCCGAGGGAGGCGGTTTTCGGCGCTTTACACGCCGGGGGGCGTGGATTAGCTTCTTCCAGTCGGTTGACGCATATGAATAGCATTCTGGCAGTGTGGGGATTGAGCGGTGGCGAGATCGTCTTGTTGCTCGTCGCCGTCCTCATCCTGTTCGGAGCGAAGAAGATTCCCGAATTCGCCAAGGGTCTGGGCGAGGGTATCAGGGAGTTCAGGAAGACTTCGAAAGACACACCCGACACGAAGGCATGACTTTTATGGTTCCTTTTCTCGCAGCATTTGGTTTGGGCGGCACCGAGCTGATCCTGATTGTCCTGGCAGTGCTGATCCTCTTTGGAGCGAAGAAGATTCCCGACTTCGCGAAGGGCTTGGGCCAGGGCATCAAGGAATTCAAGAAGGCGTCGCGCGAGGTGCAGGAGGAGATCGAGCGCGCTGGCGAAGAGTTGAACCCCCCGCCCCCGCCCCGGCCTCCGCTTTCCTCCGGTTACACACCGCCCGCCGAGTCCGTCCACCCCGCCGAACCCGTCGCTGCGTCTTCCGGTTCGACGCCCTCCGAGCCTTCGTCCAATCCCTGACTGAGGGCGGCACTGTTGTCTCCTCATGGCCGACCCGATCGAAGAGCCGCGTCTTGAGGAAGACGCAGAGGGCGGCGGCCCGGTCAAGTCGTTCCTCGAACACCTCGAGGACCTGCGCTGGGTGCTGATCAAGAGCGGTTCGGCCGTGCTGATTTGCATGGTGGTCTGCCTGCTCGCCGTCAACCAGTTGGTGACTGTTCTCAAGTGGCCGCTCGAACGCTCCCGCAAACTCAACCGACCGGCCAAACAGCAGATCGAACTCTACCTGGGCACCAATCGGTTGGCGACATTGCCCGCAACAGGCTCCCTCTTCGATGCGTTGCCGCTGGCGTCCAACCGGGTCACCCGATTTGAAATCGGGCCGGTCACCGTGGGCGAACAGCAGGTGCTGGCGCTCCGCTCGATGACGAATTCCTCGGTGAGCGATGTGGGCCGGGGCCCGGGGCTGATCTTCCTCGATCCGATGGCGCCTTTTTTCTCGTCGCTGTACATCGCCTTCTTTGGAGGCATGGTGATCGCCGCGCCGCTTGTCGTCTATTATGTGGGGCAGTTCATCGTGCCGGCGCTCAAGCGCAAGGAGAAGAGGTACGGCCTCCGCGCGTTCGGAATCGGCGCCGGCCTTTTCGTCACCGGGGTCTGTTTCTGCTATCTCGTGCTCCTGCCGCTGGCGCTCCGGGCGGCGGAGGCCTACTCGCTCTGGATGGGGGTGCAGATGCCCGACTGGCGGGCGGAGGCCTACTTCAGCATGGCCACCAAGTTCATGCTCGGCATGGGACTCGGCTTCGAGATGCCGGTGATTCTGCTCGCCCTCGTCAAGATCGGCATTCTCGACTACGCCAAGCTGGCGGCGATGCGCCGCTACATGATCGTCATTAACCTGGTGCTCGGAGCCTTGCTGACGACTCCCGAGGTCCTCACCCAGGTCCTTATGGCCATCCCGCTCCAACTCCTCTACGAGTGTTCGGTCTGGATTGCCTGGTACTGGGAATGGAAGGCGAAGCGCGCCCAGCCCGCCCCCGCCGGCTAGCCCGCCAGCTCGTTCATGGTCTTGACCGGAATGTCCCGGACCTGGGGATCGACCAGCGCACGCTGGCGCCCCGCGTCGAAGCGATAGCCGTCGTCCGGCACCAGCGGCCACACGATGGGCGCGAGGCAGAGGACGGCGGCCTGGAATCCCTGCACGGTTGCGCCCAGATTGCCGGTGTGGGCCGAGTTGTCGGCCTCGTTCTCGATCACGAACGGATTCTCAAAGCCGCGCTGCATCAGGGTCTCGAGGAAACCGCGCCAATCCATGCTGTCGTTGCCGCCGAACCCCGGCAACATCGGCTCGTAGTGATGCCGGTCCCAGTCGTGCGCGGGAATGGGCACGCCCGCTTTCTTCGCGCGCGCCGGATCGACGGTCTGCATGGGATAGAGCGCCCCCCAATGAACTCGCGCCGGGCTGCGCAGGTTGCGCGTGCCCTTGATGTGGACGCGATGGATACGGCTCATGTCGGACGCGTTGATGACGTCGATGGGATCGATGTTCTGCCAGACGTCGTGGGACGGGTCGTAGGTCTCGCCGTGGGCGCGGCTCGGGACGAGGGCGTACATGAGCTTGCGCGCAGCGAGGGTGCCCGGAAGATTGTTGTACGTCGTGGGACTGCCGGCCGGACGCCACCCTTCCATCGGACAGTTCTCGTACAGGACCGTGACGCCGAGGCTCTCGGCGTAACGCACGATCGGATTGAAGACGCGCACGAATTCATCGAGGTTCTTCTCGAAGCCGCGGTCCTGGACACCCAAGTCGTGATTGTAGCCGACAAATGTGCCCACCTTCACGTTGTTCCGGTCGCCGCCGCACAGATGGGCGATGCGGATGAGTTTGAGCAGGTGGTTCTGGTTCGCCAGCCTCTGCGCGGGGTCGCCGCCGATGAGGTTCTCGTACGCCCCGACCGAGAAACGCATCCCTTCCCGCTGGCACG
>Ga0116157_10001460_pt1 | contig 23689 bp, 20 predicted proteins | sample AD_UKC048_MetaG_FD_89882 | JGI IMG/M metagenome (GOLD analysis project Ga0116157, IMG submission 89882) | Active sludge microbial communities of municipal wastewater-treating anaerobic digesters from USA - AD_UKC048_MetaG | ecosystem: Engineered > Bioreactor > Anaerobic > Digestate | place: USA... | reverse complement strand
ATCATTGTTACTCAAGATGAGGTTATTAAAAAAGAAAAAACAAAATCAACCGCTAAGAAGACGTGGGAATTTCATGCAAACAATGTTCGCGATTTTGCATTTGCTACATCACGCAAATTTATTTGGGATGCGCAAGCTGTGAAAATTGGTGACAAGACTCCATTGGCAATGTCATATTATCCGAAAGAAGGTAATCCATTGTGGGAGAAAGAATCAACACTCGCTGTTAAGAATTGTCTTGAGGTTTATTCCCGCATGACGATTGATTATCCATATCCGGTGGCGATATCTGTGCACGCTGCTGATCAAGGTATGGAGTATCCAATGATTTGTTTCAACAGAGGAAGGCCGAATAAAGACGGAACATTCAGTGTTCAAAAACGCCTTGGTATGATTGGCGTAATTGTACATGAAGTAGGACATAATTTTTTCCCGATGATCATCAACAACGATGAGCGTCAGTGGACCTGGATGGATGAAGGTATTAACAGTTTCGTACAGCTTGTAACTGAAATGGAACGCTATCCGAAAGATGAATTTACTCGGGGTCAACCGGAAGCATTAGTTGGTTATATGAAAGGTGATAAGAGCTTACAACGGCCGCTCATGACAAACTCTGAGCAAGTTGTCCAATTCGGTTCAGAGCAATATCAAAAAGCAGCCACGGGTTTATACATGCTCCGCGAAACCGTTATGGGCAAAGATCTTTTTGATAAAGCCTTTAAGGAATACGCAAATCGCTGGGCATTCAAACATCCAATGCCAGCTGATTTTTTCCGCACTATGGAAGATGCCTCGGCTGTTGATCTTGATTGGTTTTGGAGAGGTTGGTTTTATACAACCGATAATTGTGATCAATCCATCGATCAGGTAAAGTGGTATACCCTTCGCAGCGAAAATACTGATCCTGAAAAGAAATCAGTAGTGACTTCAAAAGGCGATCTCTCTGCAAAATCAGAGGAAGGCAAGTATGATAATTTTAATAACGGGCCACAACCGTTTAGCGTAGTGCCAACCGATCCTCGCTTTAATGGTGAGTTCTTAAGCAGGGTTGATGATAAAGGTATTGCCAATAATCTTGCGGGTAAGAATATCTACGAAATTACCTTATCGAATAAGGGAGGTTTAGTTATGCCTGTTATTATTGAATGGACATTCAAAGATGGTTCAAAAGAAACCGATCGTATTCCTGCTGAAGTATGGCGCATTAATGAAACTAAAATCACGAAAGTATTTGTAAAGACAAAAGAGGTGACGAATATTGTTCTGGATCCAAACCATGAACTCACAGACGTAAACGCAAAAGATAATGTATTTCCAAAACCCGTTGAAGCGCCTTCCAAATTTGACGATTTCAAAAAGAAAAAATAACACAAACCTGTCATCATTAACCTAACAAATAGATCCATGCGAATTATGAAACGCACATACACTTTACTCTGCATCATTCTGCTAGCGCTGAATGCCTTTGCACAAACTCCGCCTCAAACTCCTCCGTGGCAAGGAAAATTTGAGCAGCTTGGTCAAACATTACCAACGCCAAATAGTTATCGTACTGGCTCTGGAGCACCAGGCCCAAATTACTGGCAGCAGCGTGCTGATTACGTAATTAATGTTGAGGTGGACGACACCAATCAATTGTTGAAGGGTTCCGAAACCATTACCTATTTCAACAATTCACCTGAGCCCTTAACGTATTTATGGCTTCAACTTGATCAGAATATTTTTGCTGCTAACAACATGACTGATCAGAGCCGAACAGGTTCCATTCGCGATTCTTTACCAGCTGCATTTTTAGGTAGAGTTTCCGGAATAAAGGATTCAGATTATAAAGGTGGATACACCATTGCATCCGTAAAAGATATGGCAGGAAAGAAACTTCTTTACACGATTAACAACACAATGATGCGAATTGATCTTGCTGCTCCGCTTAAGAGTAACGATAAATTTGTATTCTCTATTGACTGGAGCTATACAGAATACGATCGCCAGTTGTTTAATGGACGTGGAGGATTTGAATTTTTTCCGGAAGACGGAAATTACATCTATACGTTTGCTCAATGGTTTCCACGCATGTGCGTGTTTGATGATTATGAAGGATGGCAGAATAAACAATTCTTAGGTCAGGGTGAGTTTGCTTTAACGTTTGGAAACTATCGTGTGCGCATTACTGTACCTGCAGATCATATTGTTGGTGCAACCGGTTCTATTCAAAATCCAAAAGATGTATTGAGCAAAGAACAATTGGAACGTTATGAGAAAGCAAAGAAAACATTTGATACTCCTGTGTTGATTGTTACTCAGGAAGAAGCTACTCAAAAAGAAAAAACAAAATCGACAGCAAAGAAAACCTGGGAATTTTATGCAGAGAATGTTCGCGACTTTGCTTTCACACACTCGCGCAAATTTATCTGGGATGCCATGGCCGTAAAAATTGGGGATAAAAATCCGATGGCCATGTCCTTGTATCCAAAGGAAGGAAACCCACTTTGGGGAAAAGAATCTACCCGCGCCATCAAGAATACCTTAGAGGTGTATTCGCAACGTACGATTGATTATCCATATCCGGTTGCGTACTCAGTTCACACTGCGAATCAAGGTATGGAGTATCCGATGATTTGTTTCAATGGTGGCCGCCCGAATAAAGACGGAACAGTTTCACAACAAACTCTTGTTGGAATGATCCATGTTATTGTGCATGAAGTAGGACACAACTTCTTCCCAATGATTATCAATAGCGATGAACGCCAATGGACATGGATGGATGAAGGATTAAATTCTTTCCTGGATAAAGAAACAATTCAGGAGCGTTATCCGGAATTGAATTATACGAGCGGGATGCCAAAGTCGATTACCTCTTTTATGAGGGGTGAAAAAAGTCAGATGCGGCCTATCATGTCCATGTCGGATAACATGCGCAACAGCGAGTTTGGACCCAACGGATATACAAAACCATCAGCGGCATTAACGCTTTTGCGCGAAACGGTAATGGGCAAAGAATTGTTTGATAAGGCTTTTAAAGAGTGTGCTCAACGGTGGGCTTTCAAACAACCAAATCCCGCAGACTTTTTCCGTACGATGGAAGATGCATCGGCAGTAGATCTGGATTGGTTTTGGAGAGGATGGTTTTACACAACCGACAACGTAGATGTTGAGGTTGCTGATGTGAAATGGTTCACTATGCGGTCAGAACAAACTGATCCTGAAAAGAAAAATGTAAAAGTGAAGGCAGGCGATCTTTCTGCAAAAGCAGATGGTGCAGCCACTGATTTTAGTAAAGGACCACAAGAGTTTTCGGTGATCAACACAGACGATCGCTTCTTTGGCGAATTCAGAAGTCGGTCAGACGATGGTGAGGTTCGTAAAAAACTAGCAGGTAAAAATATCTATCAGGTAAAATTCAAAAACATTGGGGGCTTAGTAACACCACTGGTTATTGAATGGACATTTAAGGACGGCTCGAAAGAAGTTGAGCGCATACCTGCAGAAATATGGAGAATAAATGAAACTGAAATCACAAAGGTATTTGTCAAAGATAAAGAGGTAATCAACATTCTGCTGGATCCGAATTTTGAATTGGGTGACGTAGAGATGAAGAACAATACATTCCCTAAGAAAGCGGGTGATTCAAAGTTTGATCAGTTTAAGAAAGGAAATTAAGAGTGGTTTTAAGTTAACGGTTAATAGTTAATAGTAATCCCGATTAGTATAGCCAATAAATGGTATACTGATCGGGATTTTTTATCAATCCCTATTAGCGTTATGACAATAAAGAAGGGCTGTCGTTTAAACGACAGCCCTTCTTTATGTTAGATCTGAAAGTATTACACTTTCTTTTCTTCTGATTTCTTATCGAAGTCTACTACAATTGGAGCGGCAATAAAGATAGAAGAATATGTTCCGATTCCAATACCTACCAGTAAGGCAAACGAGAACCCTCTCAATACTTCGCCACCAAAGATAAGAAGGGCAATTACTACAAGGAGTGTAGTTCCTGATGTGATTAATGTTCTATTCAAGGTACTGTTGATCGCATCATTGAAAATCTTATTACGGTCGTGGCTTGTGCCCATTCCCATAAATTCGCGAATCCGGTCAAACACAATTACAGTATCGTTAATGGAATACCCTATTACCATTAAGATAGCACCTACAAAGATCTGATCGATTTCAAATGAGATACCGAAGACGCGCGCAATTGCAAAAGCGGCAAAAACAAATAAGGTATCGTGGGCCAGAGCCAAGATAGCACCAGTACTGAATTGCCATTTTCTAAAGCGCACTAAAATGTACAAGAAGATTGCCAGCAATGAAATCATGGCTGCTTCAAAAGATCCTTTAGCGATATCATCAGCAATGGTAGCGCCTACTTTAGATGAACCTGAAATAGTGAAATGCTGATCATCTACTTTAGTATCATCTTCTACATACTGAAGCTTGGTAGATTTCTCAAGTCCTGTAATTAAAGCGGTTTGTACTTTTTCATCGGCTGTTTCAGAATCTTCATCGATGATGTAAGAGGTTGTTACCTTCACTACATTATTACCACCGAAGTTTTTCACTTCAGTTCCTGCACTTTCAAAGCTTGAACTTAAATCACCACGTAAGGCAGTTGCATCTACCGGCTTGCTAAACGTAACAACGTATGAACGCCCACCTTTAAAGTCAACACCAAGGTTTAATCCCTGAATAGCGATGAGCACAACACCAATACCGATAACGGTTAACGAAAAGAGATAGGCAATTTTACGTTTACCAATAAAGTCATAATTGTTATTTGCGAAACTGAGTTTTGACATTGGTGTTTGGAAGGAAAGATTGCTCTCATCTCCCTTGCGAGCGATGATCCATTCAATTACTACTCTTGATACATAAACAGCTGTAAAGAATGTAGTAACAATACCTACCATCAACGTGATCGCGAATCCTTTTACTGGCCCTTGTCCAAAGATGAACAGCATCAAGGCAGTAAGGAAGGTTGTAATGTTTGAATCGAAGATGGTCCAGAATGATTTTGAAAAACCACTTGAGATTGCTTCACGTAATTTTTTTCCATGGCGAATTTCTTCACGAACACGTTCAAAGATAATGACGTTCGCATCCACAGCCATACCCATGGTTAACACAAGACCGGCTAAACCTGGCAATGTTAATGCGGCATCAAGCTGTGCTAAAATACCCGTGATGAAAAAGATGTTGAAGAATAAAGCCAGGTTAGCCACTGATCCACCTTTACCATAATATCCAATCATAAACACAACCACCAATCCTAAACCACAAACCATGGAGAAGAATCCATCACCTTGGGCCACTTTACCAAGTGTAGGACCAACAATTGATTCTTCAACAATTTTTGTTGGTGCTGGTAATGAACCAGCCTTTAAAACATTTGCTAAATCCTTTGCCTCATCAATCGTAAAGTTTCCTGAAATCTGCGAATTACCATTTGGTATTTCACCATTTACAGAAGGAGCTGAATAGATGGTATTATCCAACATGATGGCAATTCTTCCTTTCGGAGATTTGTTCGAAGCTTCAGCAGTCCACTTAGCCCAGGTCTTTGTTCCAAAGGCATTCATGTTCATGCTTACTGCATAATTTCCACGCTCATCAAGATCGTTGCGTGCATCGGTAATGACTTCACCGGTTAATCTTGATTTACCATTACGGCCTAAGTCTAAAAAGTACAACTCAATACCTTCCTTTCCAGACTGATCTTTTTCTGGCTTGTTTGCCCAGAATATACCAACCGTTCTTGGAAGAAGATTTTTTATTTCTGCACGTCTGAAAATAGAATTGATCTTAGCCGTGTCTTTTACCTCATATCGAAAAGCACCAGGAATTGTACTGAGCGCGAAAATAGGTGAGATGCTTGATTGCTGAAGTGAGTCTAACCCGGTTGCTGCTTTCGTAGAATCAGAAGTTGCTGCAGTGCTGTCTCCCAACAAGGAAGATAAATCTTGTGACTCTGTTACTGTTTCTCCAGTAGAAGTAGAAGGCTTGGCAGCAGCTTTTTGCTCTTGAACCAACTTCTCATTAATTGCCAGAAGGGAATTGTTTAAGGTAGAAGGTTCAATGACATCCCAGAATTCTAGTTTTGCAACACCTTGCAATAATTTGCGAACACGTTGTGGATTGTCGGCTCCAGGAATTTCAATTTGGATTCTTCCTGTGCCAGGTAGACGTTGAATATTGGGTTGAGATGTACCGAACTGATCAAGTCGATTTCTAAGAATGGTAAACGATCGATCGATCGCACTTTCTACTTCTACATTAATGGCTTTGATTACTGTTGCATCATCATCGTTAGATGCAATTTTTCCTTTTGTTGCGGCATTCGCAAAAATTGAGGCCAGTCGTTTATTTGGATTCGCTTCACGATAGGCTTCAAAAAATAAATCACTATATGTTGCCTGGCTGTTTTTTTGAAGTAGACTTGCCTTGTTCAATGCTTGTAAAAAAGCAGAGTCCTGACTATTGGCACTCATACCTTTAATGATATCAATGGGTGATACCTCCAAAGTAACGTGCATACCGCCTTCAAGATCGAGACCAAGACTAAGCTCGTTCTCCTTTACTTCTTTGTAGGTGTACTCTGTCCAAAGAAGATTGTAAACCGGCACATTCCAAATAGAATCTAAATAGGTTTGTTTTTTATTGAGGCTCACTACACCGTCTTTGTCTGTAGCGTATTGAATGGCATCTTCCTTTACACTATATGCCACATAGGTAAACGACAAATAGTATAAGCATAATGCAGTAATGATGACAGTGAGAAAAATAACTAATCCTTTGTTTTGCATAAAATTTTACGAATTAAAAATTGGTTGATTAAAAATGATGAACCCTGCCGCACTTGGCATGGAATAAAGTCGAAAAGAAAAAGAGATGTTAAGGTGCGTTGGGCGAAATGATGACCTTGAAAAGAGTCTGCAGGAATGTGCCTAACCGAAAGGTAGTTTGTTCATTGCTTACTTCTACTTCTTTGTCCTCCAGAAGAATTTCAAGGAGCAAAAAGGATTTATGGTGAATTTCAACTTGTGTGGAGGAAGGTAAACTGGTAGAAGGCGCAGAATAGAACGCTTCATCATTATCGGATGATTGATCTTGTTGTTGCTCTGTCTTTACTTCCCGATTATCGTGACCCTGTGATTGATAATAAAAAAGCTGGGAAAAAATGATAGCGATTGCAGCGAGAATACCCACTGCCAGCATAATCATACGTTTTTGAGCTTTTTTCATTCTTTTCAATAGAGGGCTACAAAAGTATTGATTTGAGCATGAAATGCAAGGGGGGTGGGAATATAGTCCTGGTGGTTATTGTATTTAGAAGCCTGAATCATTAATGATTGTTCGACCAGCTAACAACCCATCAACGACCAACTAAATAGGTTCTCATAGCCTGGCAAATCAGCTTGAGAGCCCTATCAAAGTTTCCGTTATTAGGGATGATGAAATCGGCATTGTGTTTCAGAGGTTCTATCAGTGATTCATAAACCGGCATAACGTGATGTTGATAACGATACAATACATCGGTTAAATCATAGCCACGTTCCTCACTATCGCGCACAATTCTGCGGCTCAGTTTTACATGATCTTTTGCTTCAATGAAAATGCGCAGGTCAAGTTCACTTTCAATTTCCGGAAAATACTGAACGAATAATCCTTCAATAATGAGAATGGGAGCAGGATTAAATTCCAATACCTTTGGTTTTGCCGCAGGATTGTTGAAGGTATATTCGGTTTTGAACAGTTTTTCTCCACGTTTTAGTGTGAGAATATCGTCATGGAGTTTATGCTGGTCAATCGAATTTGGCAAATCAAAATTTTGGATGCCGCGATCATCTGTTACCTGCAATTCGCGGTCTTTATAATAATGATCCTGTGAAACAAGACAAATCTCATCTGGCGCAAAGCAAGCTTCTAATTTCTTAATGAAATGGGTTTTGCCCGATCCGCTCCCACCTGTAATACCAATTGTAAAAAGTCTTTGTGCCATAGATTCGGCAAAGTACTAAAGCCAATTTACTTGCGCAGACCTTGAGAAAGATTTTTAAGATATTCGATCAGCTTTTTTGTAGCGATCGCCCGATGGCTCAGTGAATTTTTTTGTTCAAGGGTCATTTCGGCAAAGGTGAGGTTATATCCATTGGGTATAAATACAGGATCGTAACCAAATCCGGTTGTACCTTTTCTTTCGTGAGTAATTGAACCTTCGATGATGCCCTCAAAAAAAACAGGCTTAGGTGTTAATCCCACAAGAGTAATTATGGTGCAAAAACGTGCACTCCTGTTTTCAATTCCTGATAGTTTTTGAAGAAGTAAAGTAATGTTGTCATCGTTATTGCGATGGTTGCCAGCATAACGAGCAGAATATACACCCGGTGCGCCATTTAATGCCGCTACCTCAAGTCCGGTATCATCAGCGAAGCAAGGTGTTTTAAAATTTTTGAAAACGAAGTCTGCTTTTTGTAAAGAGTTGCCCGAAAGCGAATCCTGCGTTTCAGGCAACTCTTGTTTGCATCCTAGTTGATCTAAGCTAACGAGTTCAAAAGAATCTTTTAGTAGCGGAGTAACCTCCTCCAATTTGTGCTTGTTGTTTGTTGCAAAACACAATTTTATATGCAGATCATTATTCAACAATATCAACAAGTTCTATTTCAAAGATCAGATTTGAATTTGCAGGAATGGTCCCTGAAGTAACTGTTCCATATGCATAACCAGAGGGGATGTAAAATGTTGCTTTCGTACCCTTATTGATTTTTTGCAATCCAATTTTGAGTCCGTCAATGTAATCAACAACTCTGCTGTAAAAATTAGCATCGGGTTCAATAGTACCGGTTCCTAAGGTATTAGTATCGTCAGTTAATAATCTTAGCGTATACTTTATTTTTACCTTATCGTACAACGAAGGTGAATCACCAGTGCCGGATTGTGTAATAATGTACCGAAGTCCGGTGGAGTCTTTCACGGCATCATCATAGAGGCCTTTATTATCCAAATACAGATCAATTGCAGTTGAGTCAGTTCTAATTTTTTCATAATATGCCGCGGTACGAACGACATCTAGAATCTCAATATCGAAAACGAGAATTGAGTTTGCAGGAATTGGTCCATAAGCTTGTGGCCCGTAGGCAAGTCCTGAAGGAACATAAATTTTGGCTTTTGAACCTTCCGGTAATGTAGTAAGCGCGATTTTCCATCCATCAATAACCGACCATTGATTGGTCGATGCATTTGGAATGACAGAATAGGAAGTGGTTTCTTCATCAAAAGTGACTCCATTAAAGAAGAAAGTTCCCTTATACTTTACTTTGACTGTGTTCGAGAAATTAGCAGGTAAACCTGTACCTAATGTTTCAATTACCATTCGAAGTCCGTATACGTCTTTAACTACATCCACACCTTGGGTGGCCAGGGCGGCATCAATGGACTTTACATCCATTTGAAGTTGCTCACTATAGGTAATCGTATCATCCTCTGAGCACGATGAGAAAGCAAAAGGTAGCCCGACAACTACCACCAACATAAAACACCTTTTTAATCTATTCATATTTCAAAAATTTACTTAATACAACTCTGAGTGGCCTGGTCATAACTAGTGCCAATACCGAGCAATTCAACATCAAAAATCAAAATAGCATTTGGAGGTATTGCGCCAGGATATCCGCGTGGCCCATACCCTAAATCAGAAGGGATATAGAAGGTTGCAGAATCTCCGATACCTAAAAGGGCAATACCCAATTGCCATCCTTTTACAAACTGGGCTAACGGGTAAGAAATTTTTTCTGATTGATCGAATATTAGGCCATCAGCCATAAATTTTCCGGCATATTTTACTTCTACACATTGTGTAGAAGTCGGCTTAATACCTCCTTTATTCGAGTGCAGAACATAATGTAAGCCACTCGTGTCTACTTGAGCAACAACGTTATTATCGGTCAAATATTTTTTGATGGTTTCCTGATCTTTGATTTTCTGACTGGCTTGTTTCTTTTTTTCCATCTCAACTTGATAGGCCTGAAATTTTTCCAATGACATCACCTCATTAACCTGAATAAAGTAAGAGATATCCATAGTTGTATCGACACCTGGAGGAACTGCGCCACGAACAATTTCTCTAAAAAATTTTCCAATGGGCATTGTAGCTCTTACACTATCTCCTTTGCTCAACATTCTGAACATCTGAAGCATCCCATTCTCCGTTGTTTGTGCAGCACTGTCAGCAATTTGAATTGGAGCGGGCATTCCTTCTTTATATGAATCAGCCCATACAGAGTCTTTTGAATCGCGAAGCGTGAAATTAAAAACAAGAATTTCCTGTGGTTTTGGTACAACACCATCTCCAGCTTTGATGATATTGAAGGTGAATCCATTTGGGGTTTTTTTCTCTGAATTATTGCAGGCAGCACATAGCAAAAGCAATCCGATCAGCACGTTGGTGATTTTCATCATTTTCATCTTAGACAAGTGTTTATTAATTAAAGTTGTAAAGGTTTAGATTTTTTTAGTTGCCTTCTCTCGTTAGTTCTTCTTTATACTCGGGCAACAGGTTTAGAAACTTCTGAAGGGTTTGGTCTACACTGAGGGTCGATTGGCCACCTGCTGCATTGCGATGACCACCGCCTTCAAAATGTTTGCGTGCCAGATCGTTAACAGAAAAATTACCTAGAGAGCGAAGTGAAAGTCGCACACTGTCTTTTCGATCCGTAATCATAACAGAAAGCCTGATCCCTTTTATGGAGAGTCCATAATTCACGAGTCCTTCTGTATCGCCTGTTTGGGAGGCAAAACGTTTTAGCTCCTCAGCATTCAAAACCATGTATGCGGTATTGTATTCAGGTAGCACTTTTAATTTTTCGCTGAGCACAAAGCCAAGCAGTCGTAAGCGCTCAAGTGAATTAGTTTCATAAACGAGTTTAGAAACGGAATATGGGTTGGCTCCATGTCGAACAAGTTCCGAAGCGATGTGAAGCACTTTGTAGTTTGTATTCGAGTGACGAAAGCCGCCCGTGTCTGTCATAATGCCCGCATATAAACAGTCGGCTATGTTTGAGTCAATTAAATCAACATCGCCCAATTCATAGATGAGTTGATAAATAAGCTCAGCAGTAGATGCCGCGGTGCCATCCCACTTTTCAAAATCAGCAAATGCCTCAGGCTCTAAGTGATGATCGATTAACACCTTTTTAGCAGGTGCGTTTCGAACCATTTCGCCCAGTTCGTTTATCCGGTTTAAGGTCGAGAAATCAAGACAGAAAATAAGATCCGATTGCTGAATAAGCGTTTCACAAGGTCCAGACTTTTCTTTTTGAAATACGACAACATCTTTATTGCCTGACATCCAATCCAGAAATTCGGGGTAATCACTTGGTGTGATAACCGTAACCTTGTGGTTTCTCTTTTTTAGGTAGGCAGATAAACCAAGAGAAGACCCTAGTGCATCTGCATCGGGTTTAACATGGGTTACAATGACCACGTTTCTGGGTTCACTTATATATTCCTCAAAAGCCTGAAGATTCTGCATGGACTGAAAAAAGCAAGTCGCAAAAATGGCGAAATTTACTCCATAGTCAATAGAAGCGTTCGATAGTTGTAGGGCTTAATTGATGGAATAAGCTGAAAATCAGTTGGTGTGACCTTCCCACTCTGGACTATTTCCTTATTTTTGCGCCCGATTGCGGATTTCGCAGCAGACAAATTAAAGTCATTAACCAATTATACATACCGATATGGCAGGAAAAAGAACATTTACGATGCTTAAGCCCGATGCAGTTGGGGCAAACAACGTTGGCGCAATTACTAAAATGATTGAAGAGGCGGGATTCACCATCATCGCAATGAAGAAGACAAAACTTTCTCCAGAAACGGCAGGTAAGTTTTATGAAGTACACAAAGAGCGCGGATTTTATGGCGAGTTGTGTGCTTACATGTCGTCTGGAGCAATTGTACCAATGATCCTCGAGAAAGAAAATGCAGTGGAAGATTTCCGCAAATTGATTGGTGCTACTGATCCTAAGAAAGCAGAGCCAGGAACAATTCGTAATCTTTTCGCAAAATCTATTGAAGCCAATGCGGTTCATGGATCAGACAGCGATGAGAATGCTGAGATTGAAGGAAGTTTCTTCTTCTCGAAGCTAGAGCGTTTCTAGTTTAGTTAATCGTTAAGACAAACAAGAAGTTTATAGGATTTTAAAAGAGCGTGGATTTTTCTGCGCTTTTTTTCATTAAGGTATTTATTTGTGAATTCGTGGCTATATCTTTTCGCGAATCATTTAATCAAACAAAGTACCTGTCCTTTTAGGCGGAACAATTTTTAAATGTTTGTAAGCGAGCTCCGCTGCTTCGCGTCCGCGTGAGGTACGTTTTAAGTATCCTTCCTGAATAAGAAAAGGTTCATATACTTCTTCAATCGTTTCGGCTTCTTCACCAACAGCAGTTGCAATAGTGGTTAATCCTACAGGACCACCTTTGAATTTTTCGATGATGGTAAGTAAGATGCGATTGTCCATATCATCCAACCCGTTTTCATCTACATCTAAAGCAATCAATGCAAGCTTAGCAATCTCTATAGTGATAGTACCATCGCCTTTTATCTGAGCAAAGTCGCGTGTTCTTCTTAATAAGTTATTCGCGATGCGTGGGGTGCCTCTGCTTCTTCGTGCAATTTCATAGGCAGCGTCATCAACAATAGGAGTATTGAGAATAGACGCGGAACGCTTGACGATGGTAGTCAATAATTTGGAGTCATAATATTCGAGACGTGCATTAATGCCGAATCGTGCGCGAAGCGGAGAGGTTAGTAAACCGGCTCTTGTAGTTGCGCCTATTAAAGTAAATGGATTCAAACCAATTTGAACGGACCGGGCATTGGGTCCGGAGTCCAGCATGATGTCGATGCGAAAATCTTCCATTGCTGAATACAAATATTCTTCAACAATTGGATTGAGCCGATGGATTTCATCAATGAACAACACATCACCCGTTTCTAAATTAGTGAGTAATCCTGCTAAGTCGCTAGGCTTATCTAATACGGGTCCTGATGTAATCTTGATACTCGATTGTAATTCATTTGCAATGATGTGCGATAAGGTAGTCTTACCAAGTCCGGGAGGGCCATGCAACAAAACGTGATCAAGCGATTCGCCTCTCTGTTTAGCTGCCGACACATATACTTTTATGTTGTCAACAATTTTAAGCTGTCCGGTAAAATCCTGAAACGATAACGGGCGAAGGGCTTTCTCAACTTCCTTGTCAGGAGCACTTAATTCTTCACCATCGCCTTTAAGGTAATCTTCACGCATCCTGAGTTCGTTATTCGTTAATGGTTATTCGTTTTAATCGGGGGTGGGTGTGTGGCTGTGATCGTTAAGCAAATGTAAAGGTATGGAGCGTTAATCGTTAATCGTAAATGATTAATCGTTCCCTTGGCGAGAGATTGACTATAAGCTTAAGTGCATTCACGCTTAACCAATAACCATTAACGGATAACTTCAAAGGCAACAATGTTGCATTAAGAAAATCCTGTTATCTTGCGCCCCCGAACTACAGTTCATGGATAATCGCAAGAAGAACATCATTTACACTATCATTTTATTCGTTTCTGTTTTTGCCGTTTGGCTTTATAGAAAGAATAGTGTTGTTGAACCCATCCGTATAGAAGGTGCTACGATGGGTACCTCGTACCACATTACTTATTTTGATAGTGAGGGAAGAAATTTTAAACGTGATGTAGATTCATTGCTGTTGGTTGTAAACAAGTCCATCAACAACTACGACCCATCTTCAGAAGTATCGAAGTTTAACAAAAGTGAAAAAGGTATTGCCTTTGAACTTCCCTACTTATATCCACCCGTCAAAAAAGCAGCAGAGGTATTTGCCATTTCACAAGGCGCTTTCGATCCTACCGTGATGCCTCTTGTAAATGTTTGGGGTTTTGGTCCGGCCAAACAACTTCGTCCGGATAGTGCTATGATTGATTCGATCAAAACTTTTATCGGGTTTGAAAAAATTATTCTTTCGAAAGACAGTGTGTTAAAAACAGACGAACGTGTTCAACTTGACTTTGGCGGAATCGGGCAAGGTTATGGTGCGGATGTGGTAACAGATTTTTTGAAATCAAAAGGTATTACCAACATGCTCGTTGAATTGGGTGGTGAAGGAATGGCCATTGGAAAAAATTTAAAAACGGACAAGCCATGGGAGATCGGTATTCTCGATCCGAATTCAACACAGGAGAATCAATTTTTCAAAGCATACATCGCGTTGGAGAATAAATCATTTACTACTTCTGGAAATTATTTTAACTATCGCGAAGTCGAGGGCAAAAAATATTCTCACACTATTGATCCGGTAACGGGTTTCCCTGCGCAGCTTGCCATACTCAGTGCTTCCGTTTTCTCCGCAGATTGTACTACTGCCGATGCATGGGGAACTTCTTTGATGGTGATGGGACACGAAAAGGCAATTGAATTATTAAAACTACATCCTGAAATTGATGCCCTCTTGATTTATACATCGCCTCAAGGTAAAATGGAAACCTACAGTACACCCGGTGTTAGTTCACTCATTCGTTTAGAACCTTAAGATACGCACACATGACACTCAAGTTGATTGTACTTTTCTTTACACCTTTGCTTTCGGGATTAGCCATTTATCTGATACCAAAGAAAAAGGATTCGAACTTTAAACTACTACTGGTTTTTGCTGGGTCTTATTTATTTGCCATCACCGTTATTCATATTCTTCCGGAGTTATATCGACAGGATCTTGGAATAGAATGGATTGGTGTTTTTGTTCTCGCTGGTTTTTTTCTTCAACAGTTGCTGGAATATTTTACATCAGGGGTTGAACACGGACACATCCATACACATGATCATGGTGATCATCATCACGCCCACAAACATAAGTCTGTTTCGGCTCTTGTGTTGTTGCTTGCCCTTTGTGTTCATGCGTTTTTAGAAGGAGGAATGTTAGCTCAGCCCATTGCCATGGGATCGATTTATGATATCAATTCAATTTTAATAGGAATTGCATTGCACCGCGCACCCGCAGCTTTTGCTCTGATGACGGTATTAGCACATCAACTTCACTCGCGCAATAAGGCCATACCTTACCTTCTTGGGTTTTCATTGGCTGCACCCATCGGACTTTTGATAAGTACCTACCTTGCGGATCATGATATTCTTTCTTCTACCGGCATGATGTATCTCTATGCGTTGGTGAGCGGAAACTTCTTACACATTTCAACCACCATTGTTTTTGAAAGCAGTCCCGAGCATCGGTTCAATGCAAAAAAACTTAGTGTTGCCATCATCGGTGCACTCATTGCGGTTGTGGTTCAGCAAATATTGTAAGCGAACAACTGTTCAGTAAAATTTTCTTTTGGTTTAAGATTGCATTCAAGTAATCGCTGTGTTTTTCACACGCGCATTTTCTTTTATGTTCTACAACTTGATTTAGATTACTTTTGATTTTCCGGAAAAAAGATTTCAATTTTATCCGAATCTAAAATTTTATCCAGCGAAATGAAAGCCATTCAGACCTTTGAAGATTATCAGCGTGAATACAAGAGAAGTGTTGAAACACCGGAAGCGTTTTGGGCTGATGTGGCGAGTGATTTAGTGTGGAAGAAAAAATGGGATAATGTATTGACTTGGGATTTTCTCAAGGCAGAGGTAAAATGGTTTGAAGGTGGCAAGTTGAATATTACAGAAAATTGTATCGATCGTCATCTCGCTACACGTGCCAATCAAACCGCGATCATCTGGGAGCCGAACAATCCGAATGATGAAGCGAAACACATTACCTATAAAGAACTTCATGAGCAGGTTTGCAAAGCAGCCAACATGTTGAAAGCACATGGAATTAAAAAAGGAGATCGGGTTTGCATTTATATGCCGATGGTGCCGGAGCTTGCGTATGCAGTGTTAGGTTGCGCCCGTATCGGGGCTGTTCATTCAGTCGTGTTTGCAGGATTTTCTTCCGGCTCTCTGGTTGATCGTATAAACGATTCAGGTTGCAAAGCGGTACTTACTGCTGATGGAGGTTCACGAGGCGATAAAAAAATTGATCTAAAAAGTATTGTTGACGAAGCGTTGAGGAACTGCCCTACCGTTGAGAAGGTAATTGTATTGGAACAAACTTTCGCGAAACCCAATATGGTTGCTGGTCGTGATTTCGATTGGCAAACAGAAATGAATAAAGCGAGCAGCAATTGTGCAGCAGAAGAAATGGATGCTGAAGATTTGCTTTTCATTCTATACACTTCCGGTTCTACCGGGAAACCAAAAGGTATGGTGCATACGTGTGGAGGATATATGGTTTATACGAACTATACTTTCAGAACAACTTTTCAATATGATAACACCAAGCCTGGAAATCCGGATGTGTTTTGGTGTACAGCCGATGTAGGTTGGATAACGGGTCACTCTTACATTTTGTATGGCCCACTTTCAAATGGTGCAACCACTTTAATTTTTGAAGGCATACCTTCATTCCCAGACATGGGTCGATTCTGGCAGGCGATTGAAAAACACAAGGTGAATATTTTTTACACAGCACCAACGGCTATTCGATCACTCGAAAAAGCTCCGTTGAGTTTTGTAGAAAAATATGATTTGTCATCCCTGAAAGTTTTAGGATCAGTAGGTGAGCCAATCAATGAAGAAGCGTGGCATTGGTATGATAAAAATATAGGAAAAGGTAATTGCCCCATTGTCGATACCTGGTGGCAAACTGAAACGGGTGGAATTATGATTACACCCATTGCCAATGTAACACCATTGAAGCCAGCGCATGCTACGTTGCCTTTACCAGGAGTTCAAGTGGCAATGATGGATGAAAATGGAAAAGAAATGAATGAAACGGGTGAAGGCAGACTTACCATCAAATTTCCATGGCCGTCAATGGCGCGCACCATTTATGGCGATCATCAACGATTTAGGGATACCTACTTCTCTACCTTTTCAGGAAAATATTTTACAGGCGATGGATGCAAACGTGATGATGATGGCTACTACAGAATTACAGGTCGCGTAGATGATATCATTATTGTTTCAGGCCACAACATGGGAACGGCTGAAGTGGAGAGCGCGATTGATGAACACTCTTCAGTTTGTGAAACTGCCGTGGTTGGATTTCCTCACGATATAAAAGGACAAGGTATTTATGCTTTTGTTATCTGCTATGATAAGCCACGGGAAGAAGAAAAACTTCGCACTGAAATTCGCGAGAAGGTTTCGAAAATTATCGGACCCATTGCCAAGCCTGATAAAATTCAGTTTGTAAGCGGACTTCCTAAAACACGTTCCGGAAAAATCATGCGCAGAATTTTGCGAAAGATAGCCGAAGGCGATGTGACTAATCTTGGGGATACAACTACCTTACTGGATCCACTGATTGTTGATGAGATCAAAGCTGGGGCGCTTTGATTTGTTGATAAAAATATTTCAAGCTAGGTTGTTTTTGCTGGCAATTAAGAATTCTGTTATTAAAATTTTCTTCTGTTTATTAATTTCTGCTAACCTGTCCAAGAACTTATTGCTTCTACCTTATCTCCAACCTAAACCCAACGCCATGATAATTTACAATCTGAACATCAGGGTCTTCTTTTAGATATTTTCGAAGGCGGGAAATGAACACGTCCATGCTGCGGCCCATAAAGTAATCATCATCCCCCCAGATTTGTCCGAGTATTTCTTCGCGCTTCAATACACGTTCACGATTCTGATATAGAATCTTCAATACCTCTGCTTCTTTTTGCGTCAGTGTTTTTTCTGTACTGTCTATTTTGATAATAAAGTTATCGCAGTTAAAATGATATCGACCCAGATGGATGATACCTTCTGATAAGGTATTGGGCTCATTGCTTCTTCTCAAAAAAACTTCAATGCGATACAACAATTCTTCCATGCTGAACGGCTTTGTAATGTAATCGTCTGCTCCCGCACGAAAACCATCAAGCCTGTCTTCCACCATCGACTTGGCCGTAAGAAAAAGAATTGGAATGTTTTTATCCTGTTGACGCACGCGCTGAGCTAACGTTATGCCGTCCATTTTAGGAAGCATAACATCGAATATACAAAGATGAAAGGATGACGATTGAAATGCTTCTTCACCTTCTACGCCATCCTTGCACAAGGTAACATCATACCCCTTTTGACGGATGTTATCCTGAATTACAAAACCAAGATTAGGATCGTCTTCAACTACTAAAATACGCTTGCTCATATTTTCGATTGGGGAATAAGAAGTGAAAACGTACTGCCTTTTCCTATTTCACTAAATAATTTTACTTCTCCGCGATGTGCCTGAACGATCGATCGCACATAACTTAGTCCGAGTCCAAAACCTTTTACGTCATGAACATTGCCGGTAGGTACGCGATAGAATTTTTGAAATACTTTCTTTTGATTTTCAGAATGAATCCCCATTCCATTATCCGTAATCTCAATCCCTATTTTAGAATCCTGATTAAAGGATCGGATTGAGATTTTAGGTTGTGTAGTACAATATTTTATGGCGTTGTCGAGTAGATTAGTAAATACGTTTGTAAGATGAAGTTTATCGGCTTCAATTTCGTGTAAGGTAGCACAGAGGTCTACCGTAATGTTGCCCTTCTTTTCTTGTAAGATGTGCGACACATTTTTAACCGCGTCTTTAATGAGCAGATGAATATCAGTTGATTCCTTTTTTAATTCAATGTCTTCTTTTTCGAGACGCGCCATTTGTAAAACACGCTCTACATGTTGCTTCAATCTTGTGTTTTCTTTTTCAATGATTTCGGCATAATTCAATAATCGTTCAGGTTGATGAATAATTTGGGGATCTTTCAATACCTGACTTGAAATGGCAATGGTTGAAATGGGTGTCTTAAACTCATGGGTCATGTTGTTGATAAAATCCTTTTGTATTTCCGAAAGTCTTCTCTGCTTCAAAATGATAAACAGGGTGTAGGCAAAGAAAAAAATTACAACCAGCAGAACGATGGAAGAAAATGACCAGATCCCCATTTGATTAAGAAGCTGTGCCTCGCGGTTTGGAAACTGTACACCAAAGTAATATCCCTGATTTGCCCAGGTTGGTAATTTTTTATTTGTTACTTTTTCTTTCGCAGTTTGAAGCGGAACATAATCGCCATAAATCATTTTTTCTGAAGTACAGTCGAAGACTCCATATTCAAAGTCAGCAATGATGTTTCGTCTTTTAAATTCAGTCTGTAATAAAAACTCCAGGGTATTCGGATTTACCTCGTTGTTCACCATTACTACAAAGTAATTGGTTGATAATTGCTTTACCGGATTGACAGCAGGCGAAGGCGATTTATTGATTTCAAAAACTTGTTGCGCTACATTATAAAGCGCGGTATTAACGTTTCGCTCAAACTCATCTTCCTTTAAATTAAAAGCACGCTTCACCCAATAAATCTGGGTAATGGTAATGCCGACAATGCTGATGGCAGCAAGAATGACTACGAGGCGAATAGTTGAGTTCTTCACGAGCCAAAGTTACAATAATCATCGTGTAAGAGAGAAACATTAACAAGTCGTTAACATGTTTTATAAAATCGTTAACAACATGCAGGTTTGAAGTTTCGCAGCTTTGTATTGTTCGAACGACTTAAAAATATAAAACAATTAAACTCTAACAACATGAAAAAAATCACGCTTTTATTATTTCTTCTGGCATGTGTTGCAACAGTATGGACTCAAGCACTTGCGTCAAACTATTCGTTGGCAAATATGCTTAAAGGCGCTGCCTTTTCCTGGTCACAAACCACATTCGATTTTGGCAAGATCAAACAAAATGAACCCGTAACGAATACTTTCGAATTTGTAAATACCGGAAGTGAGCCTCTCGTTATTTCCTCTGTTAAGGCTTCTTGCGGCTGCACAGTAACGGAGTATTCTAAAGATCCGATTACTCCCGGTGGAAAGGGTTTTGTAAAGGGAACATATAACGCAGCAAAAGTAGGACAGTTTACGAAGAGTATAACCGTAAATGCCAATACAGAAGAAGCGGTTGTGCAGCTTACTATTAAAGGTGAAGTAACAGAATAGAAAATTCACCGCGAATTGGAAAAAGGCAGTTGATAAAGTTTTATCGACTGCCTTTTTTAGTGTGGTGGGAAGCAGGCATCGTGATATATTTGATAAACAGATTATCAGATGAACATCAGTAAATACCTTTCGCAATTCAACTTACTATTCCCTGATTTGAATCAAGCATTACCTTGGTCAATTACAACAAAGGCTCAGGAGATTATTCTTTCAAAAATAAAAGCATTGGGAAGTGACTATACAATTGTGAACGATGTAGCGATTCATAAAACCGCTATTGTCGAAGAGCATGTAATAACGAAAGGGCCGATCATTATTTCAGCCAATTGTTTTGTGGGAGCACATGCCTATTTGCGCGGAGGAGTTTATTTAGCAGAACACGTTTCAATCGGGCCAGGTTGTGAAGTGAAATCCAGTTTCATCATGTCGCATGCAGCATTGGGTCATTTTAATTTTGTGGGTGATTCGATTCTGGGATCAAATGTAAATATGGAAGCAGGAAGTGTTATTGCCAATCATTTTAATGAACGCGATGACAAAACTATTTTCGTGACCATGAATGGAAAACGATCTGCCATTGAGATAACGAAGTTTGGAGCCTTGGTGGGAGATCATTCTAGAATTGGCGCGAACGCTGTTCTTTCTCCAGGAACAATCTTGCAACAGAAATCAATTGTGAAAAGATTGGAGCTTGTTGAGTGAGGAAGTTAATCGTTAGTGGTTATCCATTAATCGTATTCGAATACAAAACATTTAGAATTGAACATTGAACATTATTTCCTGCACCCTCGATTAACGTTTAACCATTACCGGATAACGATTCAGAATCCCATCCCCGGAATATCATTTCTAAATATCTCCATACCCTTACGATCCTGAAGCGTTACAAAAACTAACTTGCCATTCAATCCTCCGAATACAAGGTTGCTGCACCTCTTTCCTTTCAATTGAACTTCGCGAATCATTTTGCCCGCTGAATCGAGAACAGCAATAACACCTTTTCCATAGCGCGTAGCGTAAAGATTTCCTTCGCGATCGCATTTCATTCCATCGAAACCAAAATCAGGAAATTCAGCGAAGAGTGTTTTGTTTGAAATATTTCCTTTCTCATCCACTGTGAATTTCCAGATTTTGCGCTGCACACTTTCGTTTACATATAATGTTTTTTCATCCGGACTTAAGGTAATGCCATTGGTTGTGCCCATATCATCGGTTAACAATACAGGTTTACCTCCTTTATCTATGCGCCACAGTTTTCCTGTACTTTCTTTCCAGTTTGGATCAGACACAAACAGTTGATCTTTCTTATTGATGCAAAAATCATTGGGTTGATTGAAGGCGTCACTATGTGCATAGACACCTACCTTTTTATTCTTCATGTTCACCTTCAGCACATTGTGTTTGGCAAAATCGGCAAGGTACATATTGCCTTTACTGTCGAACTTAATGCTGTTGGCGATGCTACCTTCTGGCAAGGTTAGAAAAAGTGAAACACTTCCATCTGGTTTAACCAAACCAATTGTTCCGTCCTTTTGAAAATTGACTACGTATAAATTTCCTGCAGCATCAAAGCATGGCCCTTCAATGTTGCTGGTAAATAGATTTTCTTTTGTAAAATCTTCCGCCTGAAATAAGCGTTGAAAATCCTGAGCATTAGTTAAGAAGGGAATGGATAGAAAGAGGCAAAAGGAAAGAAAAGCAAAGTTATTTTTCATATAAAAAGGGAATGAAGGAAAGACTTGAATACTTATTTTGTTGAAGGTTCAATCCAGGTGAAATCGGAGGATACTGGAAAGTTTTTGAAAATATCTTTTACAAAGTCGTTGGGCCTGGCCAGTTTTCGAATGGAGAGATCAATCCATGCGGCATCAATATTAATGATGGCGGCAAGCGTGATTTCATTTTTGTAAAGATGGTGCCGCATGCTCCATCGACCATAGTCGCGAGTTGCTTTTGTGAGTTCTACATCCATTGTGAGAATATCCTCTAATACAATTTCACGTTTGAAGATGGCCTCTTCGCGAAACAACACCGGGCCAATTTGATATTGCTCCATGTGCTCTGTGGTCAAACCATTTTCTTGTAATACCATCATGCGCAATGACGCTCCGTAATCATAATAGGCGGAGTGCCGCAAATGACGATTCGCATCAATATCAGACCAGCGAACTTGAATGGGACGGGAGAATAAAGCCATAAATAATTTTGGAGTAAAAATACAAACTAAGGTGTATTCACCTCATGAAATCCATCCGTGTTATTATCGGTCCAACTCATAGGATAATTTTTATCCAGAAATTCAAACGCATCGGTCGTAAGATAAAGTGGTTTGAAGGTGTCAATCATCACAGCAAGCTCGTGTGTTTCTTTTGCACCAATACTTTTCTCCACCGTTCCCGGATGTGGTCCGTGTGGCAATCCTCCCGGATGCAAAGTAAATGATCCGCGTTCAATACCTCTGCGGCTCATGAAATTACCTTCAGCATAATACAACACTTCATCGCTGTCGATGTTGCTGTGATTGTAGGGTGCAGGTATAGCCAGTGGATGATAATCAAACAAACGTGGCACGAAAGAACAGATCACAAAGTTACGTCCTTGAAAAGTCTGATGTGCTGGTGGTGGTTGATGAATTCTTCCCGTAATGGGCTCGAAGTCGTGAATGGAAAAAGTGTATGGCCATAGGAAACCATCCCAACCAATTAAATCCAGTGGGCTGAAATCATAAATGTATTGGTGAAGGTATCCTTGCTTTTTTATCTGCACTAAAAATTCGCCTTTAGATAAATCAGTGATTAATTCATGTGGAGGATGAATGTCACGCTCGCAATACGGTGAATGCTCTTCAAGCTGACCGAGCTGATTACGATAACGCTTTACCGTTTCGACAGGCGATGCTGATTCAATAATGAGCAACCGAAGCGGACCTTCTTCAAATTCTAATTTATAAATTACCGTGCGTGGAATCACAACATAGTCACCTTGCTTGATTTCTAGTTTTCCATAAGGCGATATCAAAATACCTTTGCCATCGTGTACATATAAAACTTCATCACCTTCAGCGTTTTTGTAGAAGTAATCCATTTTACGTTGTGTGGGTGAGCAAATCGAAATGGAGCAATCGTTGTTCTTTAATAAAACTTTACGCGCACTTAGGTAATCATTTCCGGTGCTGCCAACCTTAGATGTGTTGAGGTGGGTTTGTTTGAGATCGTATTCTGATATGATTTTAGGTCCATACTTTATGGCAGCCTTCACTTCTTTAATTCGCGTGGGCGGATAGACATGATAAAGTGTTGAGTAGATACCTGAGAATCCTTCAGAGCTTACCAGTTCTTCTTTATATAAACTTCCATCGGGTTGACGAAATTGAGTGTGTCGTTTGGGAGGAATCTTTCCGAGGCGATGGTAGTACATAAATTAAAAGTTAGTAATCAAAATTAATGATTCTACCTTAGCTTTCGATACAACCGAATGGTGTTCTGTAAAATGAACTTTGGCCAAATAATGTAGTTTGTGAGGTTTTGATGGATGCATTGCGCCTTAGCATGTTTGGTGAAATTGATATCCTGCGACAGGATAAAGAGCAATACTTCACAACGGAATACGCACAATAAAAGCAGCGCCTT
>Ga0116157_10001458_pt1 | contig 23693 bp, 23 predicted proteins | sample AD_UKC048_MetaG_FD_89882 | JGI IMG/M metagenome (GOLD analysis project Ga0116157, IMG submission 89882) | Active sludge microbial communities of municipal wastewater-treating anaerobic digesters from USA - AD_UKC048_MetaG | ecosystem: Engineered > Bioreactor > Anaerobic > Digestate | place: USA... | reverse complement strand
TGATTGCTGTTCAGGTGTCCAAGTTTTACTACTAATGGTTTTGATAGAGTAAGTCATTTTAATTTTGTCACCCGGAAAAAGCTGTGACTGAGGATCTGTCCATTTTACATTGTAAGTGACTCCGGCGAGTAATGCACGCGAACTTTTGTCATAACGATTAAAATTGATGGTAATATCACCTTTTTTTCCTTCAAACTTGGTAACGTCTTCCATATAATCAGTAGTTCCGGCCAAAACTCTGTCAACAGTTTTCGTTCCGTCAACAAAACTATAATCAGTCATTTTCCAGCCTCCTTTTGTTACCGGATTCTGAGAGAAACTGGATACACCAACTAAAGTAAAAATAAATAATAACAAGTAATTTTTCATATTTCAAATTTTTAGTAAAAAACTCAAATATATCAAATATTCTGCCAATTGAAAGCTAATTCAACAATAACTAAGAATCTTTAATTAAAGCGATACAGGCAAATAGGAATTTGCCCGAGTTGTTTTTGACATGGTCTTTGCTTTGCTGCGCTGCAAAGACACACGCCAAAAACATTATTTAAACCTTAGTTTTAAAACTTCAAACTAATTCCTCCCATAAAATTAATCCCTGCTTGCGGATAATAATAAGCCCATGTGTTTTCAGCACCTTGTTCATACCAGTTTCCTCCATAAGCATTGTTTGAATATTCAAGATTAAAAATATTATTTACCATAAATTTCAGTTGGACTTCCCGAACTAACTTAGTTTCGAAGCTGTAATTTAGTTGAACATTATTTAAGAAATATGCATCGAGCTTACGATCCTCCGATGATGTGTTGTCAAAATACTGCTCACCTACATATTTAGCAATCCAACTGAGTGAAAAGCCAGAAAAAGGTTCATATGTTACAATTCCTGATGAAACCATATTCGGAGAATATGCTATATCTGTTTCGCCTAAGTCAAATGATTCGTAAGTCTCGTTCCATTCATCATCGTAAGTATATGACCATGAAATAAAGTTTTTAATTTTGTTTTGACTTAGAGTTAGATTTGCATCAATGCTCAATTTACTAATTGGCTTCACTCCTAGCATAATCTCAATTCCTGCTCTGTATGATTCGGGAACATTTGTCATAATATCATAACCGACACTTGATTTCTCTCCTGTGGGAACAAGTTGGTCTATATAATTCATATAATAAATATTTGCTGATGCTGAAAATTTCTGTATTTGATAAATATACCCCAATTCATAATCGTAAAGAGTTTCCGGTTTAGGTGTTTTTAAAGGGTCGCCGGCAGCATCTTTAAAGTTTGTTCTGGTAGGCTCGCGTTGGGATGTGGCAAATGACACATAAGTTTTCATGCTTTCATCTATATTATAATATACCCCTGCTTTAGGATTTAAAAACTCAAAAGCATGATTTTGTTCAAGATGTCGTTGGTTTCCTTCTGCATCAAGGTCATAATCTATACCTTCAAGATAATATATTATATTCCTGTATTGTAAATCAGCATGTAAAAACAAACCTGAAAATAATTCATAGTTCAGTTTAGCAAAAACATTAAAATCATCTTTAAATCCTGTATTGCGATACCATTCAAAGTCTTTACCAATACTTCCGGGGACACTCATCCAGATTATTTTTCCGAAATGATTTCCATCATATTGGTTCCATGAGCCTCCTAAACTGATATTTAATTTTGAACCTGTGTAATTTACAGACATAGTTCCACCATAGAAATCATTTGCCATCATTTTTCGTTGTATAATATCACTCGTTGTGAAAATTGAATCTCCCATTGTCACAAAAGGAAAAGAATAATCTGGCAAATAACTATCTTCTTTGTACTGTTCATAGTAGCCATCCCCACTTGTATAATGAATTCCTGAACTCAGATCAATATTTCTGGACAAATTAACAGAATAAAGCAACTGATAATGGGTCTGAATGTAATTATCGGTCTGATCTTTATAGTAATGTCTAATACCAATATTATCGAAATACTCTCCGGCAGGGTTGTAAGTCCTGTCTATATTCAGCATTTCCTGAGGACACCCCCACCAGCTTATACCTGTTCTCTCACGTCCATGTATTAAATTAAACCGCAAAAAACTATTCTTACCACGCCAGGCGCCTGTCATCATCACTGCCTGATGATCGGAAAATGAATTCTCAACATATCCGTCACTATCAAGATTTGACAAACGCAGATCAAATGAAAAACCGTTACTTAAAATTCCGGTCCCGATACTGATATTTTCACGATACGTATTAAAACTACCGGCTAAAAAGGAAACTTCGCCATAAGGCTTATCACTTAACGAACCGGTAAAAAAGTTCATACTACCTCCAAATGCTGCCGAACCATTTGTAGAAGTTCCAACTCCTCTGGTGATTTGGACATTGTTTATAGAACTTGCAAAATCCGGCATATTAACCCAAAAAACAGATTGTGATTCAGCATCATTTAATGGCATACCATTTACTGTTACGTTAATCCTTGTTGGATCAGTACCACGAATACGATAATTTGTGTAACCAATTCCTGTTCCGGCTTCGCTTGTAGCAACAAATGATGGCGTGAGTTCAAGCATGTAAGGTAAGTCCTGAGCAGAATTACGCATTTTTAGATCTTCCGCATCAACAACAGAATAAGCAATAGGAGAGTTTTCGTCAGATCGCGTCGCTTTAACTACAATCTCATCACTCATATAGGCTGCAGTCTTTAAGACTATTTTACCCAAATCTTCGTTATCAGAATTCATTTGCACTTTAGCAGTCCATTTTTCATAACCAACAAAAGAAATAGTAAGTGTAGATTCTTTAGCTTTAGATTTAATCGAAAAGTTACCATTTACATCAGTGGTTGTTCCCAAAAAAGAATCTTCAATAAAAACACTTGCACCCATTAGAGCTTTGCCGTACTCATCGACGACTTTTCCATGAATGACCTGAGATTTTGCATAAATTGCAAAAACGATAAAAACCATTAAAAAATAAATTCGTTTCATAATAATTAAAATTTTAAGTTTCTAAAAATTTAATCGGGATGAAACTAAACGGAATGAATCATGTACCTCCCTTCGTCGGTATTACCCGCATCAGGTTCGTAGGGTATGATCTCAGCCTGTTCGGCACCCCTGTCACTTTGACAAAACAAAGATAAATGAATTTTTTAATAAAGAATATGATTTACAACAGAAAAAAGAAAATATTAGAATGAAATCTATCAAGATACAGTAATTATCTTTCCTAAGGTTCTAAAAATAATCTTAATATCTGTAGCAAATCCTGCTTCGCTTATATATTTAAGATTTAGCTTCAATTTTGCGGGCATAATTTCATCTATATATGTTTTTTCTGGATTATCTGATTTTGACAGAAGTTCATTTTCCCGGCTATACTCTATTGAAGCGTAATCGGTTATTCCTGGGCGAATAGTAAGTACTTTAAGTTGCTCTTCGTTGTACATATCAACATATTTGCGAACTTCGGGACGGGGACCGACAGCACTCATATCACCAATCAATACATTTAAGAGCTGAGGTAATTCATCAAGCTTATATTTTCTCAAAATATATCCAATTTTGGTAATTCGATTATCTTTTTCACCAACAGTAAGTAAGCCCGCTTTATCTGAATCAGGTCGCATGGTTCTGAACTTAAAAATAAGAAAATCTTTATTTCCTCTTGCCACCCTTATTTGTCTATAAAATATTCCTCCTTTTGAATCCAAAACTATTAAAATGCTTATAAATAAAAGTAATGGAAAAAGAAAAATCAGTCCAAAAAATGAAAATATTATGTCAAAAAGCCTTTTCAATTTTTGTAAAATGTTTATTTTAAATTTAATACTTCATCAACCGAATCCTTAACAGCATTAACAACTTGTATAATCATGTCATCACTTAAATCATAGTAAACCGGAAGGCTAATTTCACACATATAATTATTGTAAGCAATTGGGTAATCAGAAATTTTATAATTTAATTCCTTATAAAAAGATAATAATGGTAAAGGCTGAAAATGAACATTTACAGACACTTCCCTTTTATAAATCTTTTGTATTATTTCATCGCGCTGCATCTCATTTATGCCAACAATTCTCAATAAATACACATGATATGAAGACTTGAGATTATCATTTTCATAAATAGGAATAATATATTTGCTATCATTTTCAAAATTTAAGGTGTAAAGGTCAAAAATATGCTTACGTTTAACCAAAGTATCAGAATCGTATCTCTCCAACTCAACTAAACCCATAGCAGCCTGAATATCAGTCATATTGACTTTATACCCTGCAGTTATAACATCATAACGCCAGTTTCCTTTGGTTTTTGATAATGCATCTTTATTTTGTCCATGTAAACCTAAAACACATAAAAATCTATATAATTCAACATTATCAAAAGGTTCAGGCAGGTTTAATGCTACTGCCCCACCTTCTGCAGTAGTAAGATTTTTTACGGCATGAAAAGAAAATACCGAAATATCAGCTAAAGTCCCTGTTTTCCTTCCCTTGTAAACAGCACCTAATGAATGTGCGGCATCTGAAAGAATAAGTATTCTTCCCAAAGTCTCTTGAATCTCGTTATTTGGCTTAAACATACTTATGACTGCAGGCGAATTGACAAAATCATAAAGTGCATCATAATCACAAGGTAAACCTGCAATATCAACTGGAATAATTACTTTAGTACGCTTTGTAACAGCTGCATTTAGTTTTGTAATATTAATATCAAAAGTGTTCTCATCAATATCAACCATTACAGGAACAGCTCCACAGTGAACAACAACATTTGCTGTAGCACAATATGTATAAGCTGGCACAATAACTTCGTCACCAGGGCCAACCCCAAACCAACGCAACATTAATTCAAGTCCAGCCGTAGCAGAATTTAGACACAAAACAGATTTTGCTCCAGTATATTCAGCCAGATTTCTTTCAAATCTTTTTGTTTTAGGACCTGTTGTAATCCACCCTGATTTAAGGGTATCAACAACTTCAGCAATTATTTTATCATCTATTCTTGGGGGCGAAAAAGGAATCATAATCAAAATTTAAAACACAAAAATAATTTAATTATAATCTAAATCCTAAAAAAATCATTGTTACTATTAGAGGGTTGAGATTGACTGCGACATATTATTCTTAAAACTCTATCCAAAAAATAAATACGCAACAAAAATAGCTGCAATCACTCCTGCAAGGTCAGCAATAAGTCCTGCAGTGACAGCATATCTTGTATTTTTTATACCAATTGATCCAAAATATACAGCTATTATATAAAAAGTCGTATCAGTAGCTCCCTGAAATGTACATGCCAGTCTGCCTACAAATGAATCTACTCCGTAAGTGTTCATTGTATCAATCATTAAGCCACGTGCACCGCTACCACTGAGGGGCTTCATAAGAGCTACCGGAAAAGCATCTACCCAACTTGTATCCATTCCTGTTAATGAAAAAAGCCATTTCATACCATCAATTAAAGCATCCAAAGCTCCCGATGCCCGAAATACGCCGACAGAAACAAGTATGGCAATCAAGAACGGAATGATTTTGATTGCTACTTTAAAACCACCTTTTGCTCCTTCAATAAAAGAATCATAGATATTTATCTTTTTTCGCAATGCCAATAGAATAAATACTATTATAATACAAAACAAAATTACATTTGCAGCAGTTGTTGAAACGGTATTTAAAGACGAAGCTGATAACAATGTAAACCCATATACTATTCCTGACAGTAAAAGAGTTACTCCACCCAAATAAAGAAGTATTTCTTTTTGAAATAAATTTATCTTTTGATATATTGAAACAGTGATTATTCCTATTAAGGTACTGACAAAAGTTGCCAATAAAATCGGAATAAAAATATCAGACGGGTCTGCAGCAAGCAACTGGGCTCTGAAAACCATAATACTAATTGGAATCACAGTCAGTCCCGAAGTGTTCAGCACCAGAAACATTATCATTGGATTTGATGCTGTATCTTTTTTTGCATTTAATTCCTGAAGTTCGGTCATTGCTTTTAAGCCCAGAGGTGTAGCTGCATTGTCCAATCCGAGCATATTAGCGGCTATATTCATAACCATTGAGCCATGTACAGGATGATTTTTAGGAATATCAGGGAATAATTTGTTAAATAAGGGTGATATCAAACGCGACAGATAATTGATTGCACCTCCCTTTTCTCCAATTTTCATAATTCCAAGCCATAAGGTCATAATTCCTGTCAATCCTAATGATAATTCAAAGCCCAATTTAGCATTATCAAAAGTACTGTTCATTATTGCAGGGAAAACGCTAATATCACCAAAGAAAATGAGTTTTACCAGTGCAACAATAAATGCAATTATGAAAAACGCTATCCAAATATAATTGAGTACCAAGAACTTAAATTTGAAGTAAAACTAATCCGAAAAAGGCTTTGTAATATTGTCATTGAGAATTTTGTATCAACAAAGTTTTTAACAATGGAAAGTGCCTACCCTTCGACTCTGCCATTAGTTTTGCAAAGTGAATTTAATTAATTATTTTTAGTTAGTTATAACTGAAGAACCAGAGAAAGAGAGGTGAACTAGTTCGACACCTAAGTTTTAAGACTTAGCCTGAGTATCAGACCTCACTTTCTCCTGGATTCTAGTGCCAATTAGAATGTTAGGTTTGCGACCTATTAATGGTTTTAGCTTCAAATCCAACTTGGTTCATTCAGTTAAATATTCACCTAAATGTAAAAGTATGAAAAATTTATTTTGTGGAGTAGACATTTCAAAAGATTTTTTGGATTATGCTATTTGTAATGGTGAAGACAAATCCATTATTGCATTAGAGAAGATTCCGAATGACAGAAAAGGAATTAAAAGTTTAATTAAGCATTTAAAAAAGAATCAGATGGAGGAGGTCTTTGGGTATGCTTTGAACACACTGGTAATTATGGGCTAATGCTTGCAAGTGTTTTGTCGGAGTTTGACATTGATTATTCCATGGTTCCGTCACTTGAGATTATTAAATCTTCAGGTATGGTCAGAGGTAAAACGGATTCGGTAGATGCAAAAAGAATTGCGTTATACTTGGCTGTCAATAATTACAAGCTAAAGCCAACGAACTTGCCGTGTGACGAAATTATGAAAATCAAAACTTTATTGACGCTTAGACAGCAGTATGTTAAAATCAGGACACAGTTCAAAAATTCTGTAAAGTCATTAAGAATATCTTCGAAAATTATTCCTTTGCGAAATGAAATAAAGCAACAAGAAAAAGAAATCGACAGATATGATATTTTGATAAAGAAAATAGAAGTTCAGATTAAAGATATTATCAAAGGAAATGAGTCTTTGGACAAGAACTATATGAAGATTACGGACATACTTGGAATTGGGTTGATTACAGCCTCACAATTTCTTGTGAGCACAAACAACTTCACAGCATTTGACAATCCAAGAAAATTCAATTGCTACTGTGGACTCGCACCATTTGAGTACTCATCTGGAACAAGTGTTAAAGGGCGAACAAAAACTAGTCATTATAGGAATAAAGAGTTAAAAGCTGCTCTTTTTAAAGCTGCAAATACTGCCATAGCACATGATCAGGAAATCAACTTGTACTTTGCAAGAAAAATTAGTGAAGGAAAACATAAAATGTCAGTAATAAATGCTGTTGCATGTAAATTGGTTTATCGGGTGTTTGCTGTTGTTAAACGTGATGAACCATATTATAGACTGGCAGTTTAATATCCCAAAGCGACATGGTTGCTCGGAGCAGATATCTCTTAAACATATTTAAAATAATAAGTGTAGTTAAAGTCAAGGGGCGCAGTGTAACGAAGCCTTGTCTTGCCCTTGAATTTAACGGAACGTTTATTAAATTTATTTAAGAGATAGATGCGTGATTTTTATTATAAAAAAAAACTCCACATTAATTTGGTTTTTACTTAGAATACTCAGGGTAAAAAATGTCTAAAGTCAAGGATAAACTATAGTTAGTTACTAATCCAAACTAGGAATATAATCATTAGAAATAACTTTCATTTCGATACGTCTATTTTGCTGATTTGCAACAACCTGCTGTTCGGTTGGTAAACTATTTACAAAACTCTCGTTTAAAACCGAACCTTCAGGTAAGAAAGGATATCTCAAGTCTGTTTTTGTAATCTGTTTTGGTTTTGACTCACCATATCCGACTGCAATTAAACGACCATCGGGGATACCTTTTGAACTGAAGTATGTGGTTACTGAGTTTGCACGTTTCTGGCTTAATTCCATATTAGCTTCATCAGTACCAACCATGTCAGTATGTGCAGATAATTCTATAATTAAGTATGGATTGTCTGTCATTATTCTTACGATACTGTCCAATACATGCTTTGAAGGCTCTGTAAGCTCCCATTTACCAAATTCAAATTCTATATTAGGTATCTCAAAAGTTTTATTTAACGACTCCAGTAATATCTCATAATCGAAAACTTTGTCAAACTCAAGCGAATCCGTTGTAAATCTAGACTTTCCGTTGAAATATCCATCTTTAGTTACAACAAAAACATAATCAGTTTTTGGGCGTAATTTAAATTCAAATTTGCCTTCAGTACCTTCAATAGAAGTCGTATCTCTAAAAACAGTACCATCACTGCCGAAAAGCATGACAACGCATGAATCAATGACAGTCAACAGATCTTTATCTTTAGCAATTCCTGTAAGTCTGAATTCAATTGGAGGCTTTACAAAAAAGTAAATATCTTCCTGTTTTGAGCCTTTTCTGTCAGAAGAGAAATATCCTTTGTCTTCATTAGCATAATAATATATCCCAAAATCATTGCCATTACTACTGAAAGGAGGTTTCATATTTTCAGATTCCCAGCGACCTTTTTCATTCTGTTTTGCGATAAAAATATCCAGACCTCCCATAGTTGGATGCTTAGTACTTGAATAAAACAATGTTCCATCTTTTCTAATAAACGGGAATAATTCATCCCCTGATGAATTTATTGCAGGTCCCATATTTTTTGGTCTGTTTCCATCTCCACCGGCAAAATCATAATACCAAATATCAGCCCCACCATAACCACCTTGCATACGTGCTGAAAAATATACAATATTACCATCAGAAGAAACAGTCGGATGACCTATTGATACAGTATCCGGAACAATATCAAGCCTTGTTGGATTCATCCATTCACCATCAACTTTCTGGGCTTCGTAAATTTGGCAACCAACCTTTTTCCCTTTTTCTGCACGACACGAAGTATAATAAAATTTCATACCATCACTAAAAATGCATGGTGATCCTTCATCAAACTCGGTATTCAATGAATCAATCGGCATTGCATCTGTCCATTCCTGTTTGCGGTCAAATTTTGTAATAAACAAATCCGAGAACTTCTCTCCTGTAATTCCACTTTTTCTCTTTCCTTTTGCCTCATCTCTTGTAGAACTGAAATACACATGATCGTAGCCTGATTTCTCATCAACGCTCGGACTAAAATCATTCCTTTTTGAATTTAAGTGTTTCGCTTTTTCTGACTTATATCTTGTAGGCTCTGTCATCCAATTTATTGCCAGGTTTGCAGATTCAATACCTTTCAGTGCAATAGAATCATTAGGTGATATTTGCAAAGCCTCGTTATAAAATAATAATGCATCCTCATAAGTCCCTTCTTGTATTTCTATCTCTGCAAGCCTGATTTTTGAAACAAACTCATAATCATTTACTTTAGCAGTTTTCTTATAATTTGATCTGGCTTTCTTATAATCCCCAATCATAAAATAGCACTCGCCAATTTTAAAATACAGATCATTCTTCTGGCTTTTATTTTCAACTTTTTTCATGATAGAATTATATTCCTGGATAGCTCTGAAGTATTCACCTGCTTCAAATATTTCATCAGCTTTTTTTATACGCTTCTCTTGTGCCGAAACGTTAAATCCCAATAAAATTAAGATCAGAATTATTCCTATATATTTTAAACCCTTCATTTCAATAATTCACCAAAATCTGATTATAACGTATAATATCGAAACTTATTATTCGCATACTAGAATATTTTATAAAAGTATTTTTCTGTAAGGATTGTAATAAATTCATCTAATCACCATCAATAAAAGATAAAGTCCCAACTATAGCTCCGGCTAAAAATACACCTCCAATTGTACCTATGACTGTATTTTTAAATATTTTTTTTCTGCCGGCATTTTTATATCCGTATATTAGCATTTCGTTACCATTTGCAAAATCATATCTTTTAACAATATATGATTCGGTTGGTTTGACGAATGCCATTCCAAAAGTATATGCTATTGGAATAACCAACCTTGTGGTAGCATCCATCGGAATAAACATTGAGCCGCAACCTACAACCATTCCTGTAAGATAAGCCCACCATGGCTTATAATCCGAAACAGCATATTGCCTCCCACAAACAACCTGCTGCATATCTACAACTTCAAACTCTCCTTCTTCAAACGGCATATAAATAATTGAATCTTTTCCATTTATATTTATTGAAAAAACATCATTATAATATGCATAGGATTTTTTCAATTTGCCATTGTCTTTTAAAAAGGAATAATCCATATAGTTTTCATCATTATGAAATACATAAGATTCAAGATTAACCTGCTTACCATCCAACAAGCTTAATCGTACCTGAGCAAAGACTTGAGCACTAATTAAAACCACTAATATGACAAGTAATAATCTTTTCATAAATTTCACTTCAAAAATAGTAAAAATTATTTAACTCAGATTCTTTTTACTGTTTTGTTGAAAAAGAAGAAATAAATATGATTAAAGTTCTATTGAATTCTATACTATTTTATAATTTTACAAGCTGAAAATTTTAAATACTAAATATACAGTTATGATAAAAGAAAATTTTTCTTCGCGTCACTTGGGTCCTCGTGAAAATGAATATGCAGAAATGCTAAAGAAATGTGGAGTTAGTTCTGTGGACGAACTAGTTAATCAAATAATACCTACTTCTATTAGGCTTAAAGAAAATCTTAAGCTGAGTGAACCTCTTTCAGAATATGAGTATCTTAACAAGATAAAAGAAATTGCTTCAAAAAATAAGATATATCGTTCATTTATCGGTCAAGGTTATTATGGTACAGCAACTCCATCAGTAATTTTAAGAAACATTTTTGAGAATCCCTCATGGTACACATCATATACCCCATATCAGGCAGAGATATCACAAGGAAGACTTGAGGCATTGTTAAATTTTCAAACTGTTGTGACAGAACTTACAGGAATGGAAATTTCGAATTGTTCTCTTCTTGACGAGGGGACTGCTTCTGCCGAAGCTATGAGCATGATGCTAGGTGCCAGGTCGAGACAAGCTGTAAAAGATAATAGAAATGTTTTATTTGTTGATGAAGACATTTACCCACAAACACTCGATGTTATTAAACTTAGAGCTGAACCTATCGGGGTGGAAATCGTAATAGGTAAATTTGAGAATTTTAATTTTACAGACAAAACTTTTGGTGCTATAGTGCAGTATCCAACTGCAAGTGGAAAAATTGTTGATTATTCTGGTTTTACTGAAAAAGCACATGCTTCCGAAGCGATAGTTACAGCAGTTGTGGATATTATGTCACTTGTTTTAATTAAATCTCCGGCTTCTTGGGGTGCAGATATAGCAGTTGGCTCGACTCAACGATTTGGTATTCCGATGGGATTCGGTGGTCCACACGCTGGTTTTCTTGCTACCGCAGATAAATATAAAAGAAGTATGCCGGGTCGTATCATTGGTATTAGTATTGATAAACATGGAAACAGAGCTTTAAGAATGGCTCTGCAAACAAGAGAGCAACATATCAAACGTGAAAAAGCAACTTCAAATATCTGTACTGCTCAAGCACTTTTGGCTACCATGGCCGGAATGTATGTTGTGTATCATGGTTCCAAAGGGTTAAAAAGAATTGCCCAAAACATTCATTCTTCAGCTAAATTTATTGCCGGAGAATTGGTAAAATTAGGATACACAATTAAAAATAATGATTTCTTCGATACATTAAAGATTGAATTACCCAATAACATAAAATCTGCTGACATTCAGGCAATTTCGTTACAATATAAGATAAATTTCTTCCATTGTTGTGAAAAATGTGTGAGGTTAAGCACTGATGAAATAATTAGTATTGACGATATAAATAATGTTATTGAGATTTTTGCAAAAGCAATTAACAAGACTTTTAATCGCGTAAGCTCAATTGGAAAAGCAGAAAATGTTGATGTAAAATTCGCCAGAACGGGAAACATTTTGCAACACTCAGTCTTTAACACTTATCATAGCGAAACGGAAATGATGCGTTATATCAAACGACTCGAAAATCGTGATATAGCATTAAACCGTTCTATGATATCTCTGGGATCATGTACCATGAAACTTAATCCAGCAACATCAATGCTTCCGTTAAGTTGGCCTGAATTAGGAAATATTCATCCGTTTGTACCAAAAGATCAGGCAGAAGGATATTATGAATTGATAGCTGAGATGGAAAAAGACTTAAACACAATTACAGGATTCTCAGCAACATCTGTAATGCCAAATTCGGGTGCTACCGGAGAACATTCCGGACTGATGGTTATTCGTGAATATCATAAACAAAGAAACGAATTACATCGTAATATTTGCCTGATACCATCATCTGCACATGGAACAAACCCGGCTTCAGCAGTTATGGCAGGCATGGAAGTAATTGTAGTGAAATGCGACGAAAACGGTAATATTGATTTAGAAGATTTGAAATTGAAAGTTGTAGAACATAAAGAAAATCTTTCTGCTATGATGATTACCTATCCATCAACACATGGGGTTTTTGAAAGTAAGATACTGGAAATAGTTAATATCGTTCACCAGAATGGCGGACAAGTTTATATGGATGGTGCAAATATGAACGCACAGGTAGGTTTAACAAATCCGGGAACAATAGGTGCTGACGTATGTCATTTGAATTTGCATAAGACTTTTGCTATTCCTCACGGTGGTGGAGGTCCGGGTATCGGAACAATTTCAGTAGCTAAACATCTTGTAGATTTTCTGCCAAAACATTCTGTTATTAAAACAGGAGGTGAACGAGGTATTCATGCAGTTGCTTCTGCTCCATTTGGTTCTGCATTTGTTTTGCCAATAACTTATGCATATATTAAAATGATGGGTCAAGAAGGACTTAAAAATGCAACAAAAATAGCAATGCTTAATGCTAATTATATTGCAAATGAGTTAAAAGGCTATTTTGAAGTTTTATATACCGGAGAAACAGGTCGTTGTGCTCACGAAATGATTTTGGATGCACACAGTTTCAGAGAAGAATATGGAGTTGAAGCTGGTGATCTTGCACGCAGAATGATGGATTATGGGTACCATGCTCCTACTCTTTCGTTTCCTGTACACGAAACATTGATGGTTGAGCCTACCGAAAGCGAAAGCAAACAGGAACTCGACAGATTTATTGAAACAATGAAAGCTATAAAAAATGAATGTGAAGCAATCAAATCAGGCAAGCTCGACCGCGAAGACAACCCGATTAAAAATGCTCCACACACTCAGATTGAGCTTACTTCAAGTGAATGGAATCATAAGTATTCACGGGAACAAGCTGCGTTTCCACTTACATGGATAAAAGAAAACAAATTCTGGCCATACGTAGGGAAAATTGATAATGGTTATGGAGACAGAAATCTTGTTTGTACCTGCGAACCTGCAGAATCTAATAAATAGTAGGTTTATAAAATATAATAAAGCGCTCTGATATCAGGGCGTTTTTTTTATTGCTTAATCTGTCGTAGTAATACATCCAGGATTGATGTCAAAAATATGGATATAATAATATTCAAGTGTCTTCCCTAAAAATCTGGGAACTTCTTCTACATTAACTTCCTCCTCCCAAGTTGCACTTTCAGAATATGGAGAAATGCAATAGTTAAGTATGTCATCATTCCTGAATCTTATTCTGAAATCTCTATCGTTAACTTTCCCGGTAATAATTATGGAATCACAAATCTTCTGCATTTCGACCTGAGGAGTAATCCACAAATCTGATGTCGTTTCATAAAATTTGTCGTATGTCCCGGGAGCAATTGTTACAGATCTAGCTCTGTTGCTTCCATTACTATATCTGTCAACCCGAATACTGTCGTTAGTATTGTTTCTGAATGCCAATGCATGATTTTCATACTGATCTGTACAAAAAGTAAAAAAGAACAATGATGATATTCCAATTGCTAAACCTAGCTTTGTAATTATTTTATTCATATATTAAATATTTTGACCTTATTGTTTTGAAATTTTCGATTCCTTGTTTCCAGCCTTTACGAATTTCTTCTTCACTTATGCCGTTTTCTATCTGAGTTCTGAATTCTGCATAACCTGACAACAGTTCAATTGAATTTGTTTTCTTAAAGAAAAGCTCATTTTTAGGGAACAACTTATAGACTGCAATTATTAAACTTATATTTATCCTGTCATTTTTCCATTCAAAAATGGAAGAGTTTTCAGATAGATCAAATCCATAACACAACTGACCATTTAAAACCGGATCTTTTGCTCCTTCATTAGGCATTGGAGTAAAAGTAAAACTAGCCTCTTCAACAACACTTAATGAAGGATGTCCTAAAATCTGAAATTGTTTATCAGTTCCCCTTCCGACACTCAAAGTTGTAGCTTCAAAAAAACATAATGTAGGATATAATTCTATTGCTCTATCATTCGGGAGGTTTGGAGATGGTTTTACAGGTAAAGAATATTTAGTGTTATGAGTATAATTTTTGCATGGAATAACAGTTAATTTGCATTGAATGCCATTTCGTAGCCATTTTTCACCATTTATCATCTGAGCGTATTCTCCTATGGTCATTCCATAGACGATAGGAACAGGATGCATACCTATAAATGACCTGTAATTTGCAGTATCTAAAACAGCTCCATCAATGTAGTGAGCGTTCGGATTTGGTCTGTCTAGTACTATTAATGGAATATTACTTTCGGCACATGCTTCCATTACATAATGTAAAGTTGAAATATAAGTATAAAAACGGACTCCCACATCCTGCAAATCGAAAATAACAACATTTAAATCAGCTAATTGTTCTGGCGTAGGTTTTTTGTTTTTACCATAGAGAGAAGTTATAAAAATTCCGGTTTTTTCATCAATTCCTGTTTCTATTGTTTGACCGGCATCGGCAGTCCCTCTGAATCCATGTTCGGGACAAAATACTTTTAGCACATTCTGTTTCAAGGATAATAATGTATCAACCAAATGAATATTGTTAATCACTCCTGTTTGGTTACTGACAATTCCTATTTTTTTATCAGAAATCAGATTCAGATATAAATCAGTTTGATAAATTCCGGGATAAATTATGGTATCAGCATTTTTGTTTTCATTTTCCAAACTGTTGTTACTTACATTGGTTTTGGCTGAATTATTACAAGCTACAAAAATACCTAAAGCCAAAAGAATTAATATGTTTCTCATATTCAATGATTTGAATACAAAATTAATGACAAAAAGAAAAAGAAATACCTTCTATTATGGAAGTTTAAAACAAATAAATGTTAATTACTGAAAAATGAACTATCGCACCCTGATCTTTTGTCCAAGATTTAAAATTGAGTTTTCTGTCAAACCATTCAGAGAGCATAAATATTTTATAGAAACTCCATATCGTCTCGAAATACCCCATAAAGTATCTCCACTAATCACAGCATGATACTGAGCCTCACAAATTTCTTTTACATGTCCGAATTTCTCGGGAGATAAAACCAAGGTGTCCACAGCTAATTCTTTGGTCTCAAAATTAATCAGCCATTCCGGATCAAAAGGATTGTCTTTAAATCTTACTTCATAATGCACATGCGGACCATAACACCTTCCTGTACAACCGCCTAGACCAATTAATTCACCTGCTCTTACAGCTTGATTATCCGTACATTTTATAGACGAAAGATGAGCATAATACGTTTCCAATCCATTGTAATGTCTTATGATTACTATATAGCCGTAGCCACCCGTGTTCCAACCTGCATAACGAACCACACCATCAAATGAAGCCACAACAGTGTCACCAGTCTTTAAGTCAAGATCAATCCCGTTATGCATTTGTCCCCATCTCCATCCAAATTGAGATTGCACATACCCGGGAACCGGAATAAAGAATTTTGCAGAATCTCTTAAAACAGGTATGGCAAAAGTATCCAAAGCCCTTTTATAATCAATATTACCAAAAGCAAAAATATTTACAGTATCCCATTGCTCTGAAAATATCGTTGTACTATCAGGCTGGTATAATTTATTTTCCAGTATATATTTACGCGATTTTACAGAATCTTCTACCCTGACAATTTTCATAATGCTGTCATGATCAACATATTGCCAAGTTCTATCACTGAAAAGAACAATATCAAATCTTCCACTTTTAACAGTATCAACTACAACCGGCACAGGGATTTCCTGAGCTTTCAATATATAAATTAAATTTATCAGAAACAAAAAGAAAATGAGTTTTTTCACCTATAATAGTTTTGATTAAGTTGCAAAAATGAATAAAATATTTAATAATTAAAAATAAGACACACTTAATTGCACATTTTTTATCATTCTTGTTTGAAATTAATTTTAAAGAAAAGACTATATACATTGTCCACAAACAGAAATAGAAAAATGTTAATAGATGGGACTTGTAAAACAAAATAAGCCACAGATTCACAGATTTCATTACTATTTTTAGTTAATTGCATCTACTAACAATTAAAACAGATTTGGCACAGAAGGATTTTTATCGAAGATAGAAATTGCTTCTTCTGAGTAAATTAACTTTTGTAATTATGTGTAAAGGACGAATTTCAACACTCCCAATTTTTCGTAAAACTCGGGAGTAACGATTATCGAAAATTTAATCCGTGAATCTGTGGCAATAACGAAATTTTATCGGACGATAGTGATTTTTAAAATAAAGGCATATTTAAAAATGCCTGTTATTTCTTCCAAATCCCTGATTCGAAAGAGTGTTTTTAATGTTTATATCAGTTTCTGGTTCCAAAGTATCGCCTACCGATTTTATCAAATCGGAAGAGTCATTCTTCGGATTTTTTATACTTTCTGCAATTGGATAGGCATTCATTAACTCAGCATCGTAGGGTTTTAACATGTCTGTTATGTCGGTAAGAGCAGTTTTTTCGCTTATCCATCGCTTTTCAAGATAGGCGGGCAAAATTATCGGAGTTCTATGATGTGGAAGTTTTTTCATTAATTCGTTTGCGGTAGTAGTAATAATTGAAAAACTACGTACAATTTCGTTCTTTTGAGGGTTTTTCCAATCATCGTAGATTCCGGCAAAAGCAAATGGACGCACTTTGTTTTTAAGATAGACAAGGAAAGGCTTGGACAAACCTTCAGCCGTAGTACCTTCGATAAAAGCATCGGCAGGTATAAGGCATCGTTGACTACGAATCGGCTTACGAAATGCAGGTTTATTAATTATATCTTTTGCTCCGCGAAAATCGGGATTATTTTCTTTATTTCTGTCTCCTTCAGCACGAGCATTAAATAAGTACATGGCTTTTTTTGCCCAAAATGGTGTTAATCCAAAGACCGCAGGCATTATTTTATCGGGAGCATCCTGAGTTATTATTAAACTAGTTTTTCCTGGCGAAATATTATATGAGGGAGTAAAATCTAATTCGGGAACGGCTGTAACATTAAACCGAGCCTCCAGTTTTTCAAGTTTTTGTACCAAAATAAAACGTCCACACATTTTAATCAGTGTATTTTACAAAGATAAATTTTTTGTTGGTATTTCAATAAAATTCGTACATGAAATACATATTGGAGAGAATAAAGAACAAATAGTACTTTTTGCTAGTTGCATGACGATGCTATAAGTAAAAACATTTAAGTAGTTTCATTGACACATTTGTCGAAAGTCTGTTATTGGATAAATTCCGGGTTAAAAGTGACTCCGTTGAGAATGGGCGTCTATATTATCCATTAGTTGAATTATTAAACTTTACATGTATAGTTATTTGTAATTTATTAGAACTGCTTCTATTTTATAAAACGGGATAGTTAAGATTATTAGATAACTATAATCTGTAATAATAATTGCATCAGCGTTTTGTGCTACCGCATAATCAATGGTTTTATCAAGCACTTTATGCCTTCTATGAAAGACATTAAAGGAAGTGAATTCAACTATTTCATTTTCTGTGTAGTCTCTAGTAGGTCTTTTTGTATAAAATATTTCTGGTTTTTCAAATTTGACAGTTTTGTCCAAAATAACTGATTGCTTAGAGATACAACCATTAAAAATTATGACTGAAATTAACAAAAGAACTACTACTAAAGTCCAACTTATTATATGTTTGTAAATTGCATATAGCATTTTATTGACAATTAATTAGCCAATTACTTAAAACAATTCCTATCCATGCACCAAACAATGCCCCAATTATTGCAAGTATGGCGGCTAATGCAGCACCAACTAACGAACCTAATAAAAATCCTCCAACGAGAAATGCAAGTATTATTACAAGAGTTAATATATTTTTCAAAAGCCTTTGCCAGAATTTACAATTATCACCTTTTATTCTGTCTTTGATTGCCTTTAATATTTCTTTCATCAAGGATTTTTTGTAAATATAAAAGCTTGTCTTGTAAATAGCAAATTTATTTTTATCAATTTTTCGTTATTATTGTAATATTTCATCCATTATAAAGATTACAAAAAAAAACATATAATTGCATTATGAAAAAACAGACCAAAGCATATCTTTTTGCCGGAGCAGCAGTTTTGTGCTGGTCAACTGTCGGATCCGCATTTAAACTTAGTCTAAGGGAGGTTGATTATTTTAATCTATTGTTTTGGTCGGTTTTGGTTTCTTTGCTGGTTTTTGTCGTTTTTATTTCTTTGAAGAAACAATGGGTACTGATTAAGCAACAAAAGACACGCGACATATTTCGTTCCGCATTTATGGGACTATTAAACCCTTTCCTTTACTACCTGATTCTGTTTCAGGCTTACGATCTATTACTTGCGCAAGAAGCTCTAACTCTAAATTACCTTTGGCCAGTGGTACTAGTACTTTTGTCTATTCCAATTTTAAAACAGAGAATTGGATTTTTAAGTATTATCGCAATCCTGGTTTCGTTTGCAGGAAGTTTTGTGATTGCTACCGGTGGTAACATTCTAGATTTCAAATTTACAAACACTTATGGAGTGATTTTAGCGGTAAGCAGCACAATTATTTGGGCTTCGTTTTGGCTTTTGAATGTTAGAGATAAACGCAACGAAACGGTTAAGCTTTTTATGAATTTTGTTTTCGGTTTTGCATTTGTTGCTATTTACGGACTGATTACAAAAAGCATTAAACTACCTGAAATAAACGGTATTATTGGAGTAACTTATGTCGGAATATTTGAAATGGGAATAACATTTTTCCTTTGGATGTCAGCACTTTCTCTTTCCGAAACCACTGCAAAAGTCAGCAATCTTATTTATTTTGCTCCGTTTTTGTCTTTGATAATAGTAAATCTTACGATAGGTGAAGAAATTAGGTTAGCTACCATAATCGGACTAGTTATAATAATTGGAGGGATTCTGTTGCAAAAGGGAAACAAAAAATAAATAATAGCTATTAATTCAAAAAATAGTTACTGCACAAGAGGATTTGTCATCAGAGTCCTTAGTAATAATGGTACTTGGATTACAAATATGAGTAAGCAGGGACTGCCGTCTGTGGCTCATTTGCAACAGCGTTTGTTCTAGGAATTTGTTCTTATATTAATATGCCTTTCTTTTTTAAACAGTTGACAAAGTAAACGTTTAATTCTTCTTTTTCTTTTTGGTATTCATGAAGTACAATATCTCTATCAATAATCGTTGTTTTATCATTATCAAGTCTTTTCATGATTCCATCAAATAACTTATTTGAAATATCATCACAACAGGAGATGTAATTATTCAACACTGAGTCATTAGCTTTTTCTGAATTTGCATAGAACATTCTTATATTTTCAGGCAAAACAGTTAAAGGATTATTGCATGGTCGTATTAACCCATTAAAAAAAGCAGTTTTATGATCATTGTAGTTTGGTAAATTACCTAAGTCACTATCAACTACCATAGCAATTTTACTATGAAAATAATCTTTAATTTCATCTTTGATAATAGTTAGAAAATTTGACCACATATAATTCTCATATTTCATTGTAAATGGAGATGTTTGACTCCAACAATCTGGAAAACAATCAGACAACAACGAAGTTGGTGTGATTTTAAAAGTTTCTCCTGAAACACTTATATCACACAAAATCATTACACCAATAGCGATATTTATATTGTTGACTTGTTTTGTGTTTGTATCTACAACTAATAATTTCTCAAATTCAGTAACGGAAAATGTCGCATCAAGATAAATGTTGTCGGCAAATACAGTGTTGACAATTTTTGTCTTATTTTCTCCTTGATAACTTGTGCTAACTCCTTTAAGAAAAGGAAGTTTTTGCCATAAGAGTCTATTAATTGACCTTTCCCGTTTTCAAATTTAAAAGTTACGTTATACCCTGTTTCTTCTGTTATCTTTATGGGTATTTTTATTATTCTCTTTTTCTTATTAATTTTTTGATTCTTCTTTTTCATATCTATATGTTGGAATCACAGGATTTAACATTGCCGCTAGGTTATTGGAATACTGGAAATTCGTATCTGCATTTTTTCAAAAATTTTTCAGCAAGCTTTAATTTGATTCTCCATTTTTTTATCATTGCATATAGAATTCTATTAATTCAATAATCATTTGCTTTTCAAAATACCTTTACTCAATTGTAATCCACAATACCTAGCCCACAAAAGCATGGTAAATTCTCTTTCTTCCCACGTTAAATCAAGTTGTTGAAGTATTTCAAAATATTTTTGGTAAGTCAATATTATAAAATCATCTGTTTTATTACCAATCATTTTTTGAAATTGATTTCCAGAATTGATTGTTTGTTTGTCATTTTGATGACAAAACAGTCCAGTTTTAATAAAATCAAACTCAGATTTAAACAATGTAGCTAATAATTCATTTCGAAATAATTGATTGAAATACTTATTACTAACATAATCCTCATAATTGCATAGGAATCTATCAATATTTGTATTAAATATTTTAGAATATGAACCATAATTTTTATCATTACAATCTCCATAAAAACTATTTGTTTTAGGTCTCTTGTATGAAAATTCATCTGTATATTTGCATTCAAAACCTATAATACCTCTTTTGTTTTCAATATTTACTATGAATGCAAAATCAAATGCTGAATGATCTCTTGATTCCTTTGGGGCAAACTCAAATTCGATTGTTTCAAATTGAGTTACTTCAGGTAAAATTTTTCTTATAAATCTCAGCGCTAAGTTTGGATTTGCTTTTAAAAATCCCATAAAATTAAATGCAAGTGGTTGGCTAGATAGTAAATTGTTGTAAAGTCTTTCTTTGTCTATTATGCCTGATGACTCAATAATTCTATTGTTTAAGGTGTCGCTAACAATCTTTATAATTTGATCAGATAAGAAATTTAATCCTTGAAATCCTTCATCATTAATTCTGTTACAAACATATCCAGTTTTTATTTCTTTATTTTTCCCTTTATATGTATATTGTCCTTCTTTTTCTTTTAAAACAAAAGCTCGCCACCATCCCTGATGTAATCTGAATTTTTCACTTTCTTTTAATGGGCATGTCCCAATCAATTTTATTAAATCCTCTTTCATATTTTATTTTTTTGATTATCTTTTTTAATGGTACACGGTTTCTGATTTTGCGTCAGGCGTATTTCGGAGCACAAAACTGTCAACCAACACTAAAATTGAATAAAAGCACAAAGCTCCATGTTTGCACATTACATCGTCTGAGGCAAAATCGATGTTGGCTGCCGTTTTACTGTGTCCTTGATGTTTCACTTGTTTCAAGTTTAGTACTATCTGTCGTTACTTGTTCTATTACTATTCCGTCAATTTGTTGTTTAAATATCCCCTTTGCTATTAATTGCTGTATTGCAACTGAAACAAGTTTGTTAGTCAAATTGAGTTCAGTCGCAACCTTTTTATGAATTCCTTTTTCCCAAGGTTGTGGAGGTAGCTTGTCTTTTATTTGATTCAAAATTTCTTCGTCCAAAATTTTCTGCAAGGGAGGGCTAAAATCCATGTTATGGACTTTCTCCTTAGTAATTTCAAGTTTAATTTCCTTTTGTCTTTGTATCCTGCGGATAATCCTTGTATAGCTCTTTATCTGACGAAATGAGCCAGAAATACTCATTTCAATTTTACCATTTTCTATCTCTCTTTTTGTGTCAATGAAGTCATTAAGCATTGAAAACTCATCACCTGCCCAAAACTCATAATTAGGGTTAAGACAGTCAGGATACTTACCATTTAAGATTTCTATCTCAAAAGTCAGTCTCCTTTCTATGACTTTTTCCTTCTTGGGTTTGGCGATGAAATCATTTTTAAGTTTATAAATAATCTGATTATTAACCATTTCTGAAAACGTAGTGAAGTCTCCAATGCAGTCCATTAAATATGCATCATCCACAGAAATGCTCAGTTTAGTTGTGTTGTATTTATCGCGATATTGTTGGTCGGTTTTGCCAAGTCTGTGAACAAGTAAGTGTCTCCTCTCGTGATATTCCTCCATTTTACTTTTACCAGGTGCAAAACCTGCAATGTCTATATCAAAGTGCTTCTTGTAGTATTTAATAATATCAGAAAATCCACCACTTGAAAGTTTCCTGCATTCTTTGTTTATTACTTTATTAAAAACTTCAGCTGGAGATTTTATTGAGAGTAATTCCGCTTGTGTAAATTGAATTACTATATCTTGTTTCTTAAATGGTTCTTTGTTTGCTAAAAAGCATCTCGGATTAAGTCAACTAGAAATACTTCAAGTGCTGATACGGCTCTAACAAAAACAATTTCTGCAAGATTTTTTCTTATATCAATTTTAGAGCTTCGTTTCGTCTTAAAATAATGTGGCTGTTTAATCGCTAAACCGAAGGACGTTTCTTCGTCAAACTTAAATTTGTTTTTCTTAAAGTTCATCAATACGCTTTCAGTCTGTTCGTAAGAATAGGTTGTCGCTTTATAAAACGCCATCAACTTATTGAGGTCGTGTATAAACTGTTTGTATGCTTTCAATTTGTATTCCATTTCGATTGTCATTTTTGTGCCACATTTAGGTTGCACAGTAGAATAGAAATGGCAGCCAACTCTTTTCCAACCCTACCCAATACAGTCATAACGTAACCATATACAACCGAATCTGTCAGGTTTTGTGTAGTTTTTGTCATTTCTTTGGTGCTGTTATTTCTTACAAATTTAAACTTATTTTATATATCCGTTTTTTTTTATTATTATTTTTTTGTCTTTTGTAAATTATATCTATGCGACTATTGGCAAATCTGTTATAAATTCTCTTTCAGAAACCACTGCAAAAGTCAGCAATCTTATTTATTTTGCTCCGTTTTTATCTTTGATAATAGTAAATCTTACGATAGGTGAAGAAATTAGGTTCGCTACCATAATCGGATTAGTTATGATAATTGGAGGTATTTTGCTGCAAAAGGGAAACAAAAAATATAAATTGATTGGTATTGATAAAAAGAAAAATAGTAAAAAAGATTGAGTGTGGGTTCTTGGAAGTAATTGTAACGAAAAAGCATAAACGCAG
>Ga0116157_10001457_pt1 | contig 23697 bp, 25 predicted proteins | sample AD_UKC048_MetaG_FD_89882 | JGI IMG/M metagenome (GOLD analysis project Ga0116157, IMG submission 89882) | Active sludge microbial communities of municipal wastewater-treating anaerobic digesters from USA - AD_UKC048_MetaG | ecosystem: Engineered > Bioreactor > Anaerobic > Digestate | place: USA... | reverse complement strand
ATGATCGTGATTGCTATTCTAGCCATATTAAGTGCTATTGTAATTTTTGCATTAAATCCAAGTGAATTATTCAAAAAGAGTAGGGATAGTAGAAGAATAACTGATATCCAAACATTGTATAAAGGTATATCCTTCATGGAATCATGAAATACCAGTGGTATTACCTATGGTACTTCCACTACTGTATATTTATCTTTACCGGATTCAAGTACTACCTGTAGCAGCTATGCCTTGCCAACTCTTCCAACTGGTTATTCCTACAATTGTGTAACATCTACCAACCTCAGAAAAGCAGATTCAAATGGTTGAATCCCTATTGATTTTACTGTAGCTAATGATAACAAATACATCACATCTTTACCAATAGATCCAATCAATGATATCAACTACTACTATAGCTACAATCCCGGTGGTTCCTTTGAAGTCAATGCCTTGCTTGAATCAAATGAATACATCACCAAATTCTCCCTTAATGATGGTGGTGATTCCTTTAATTCTTATGAAAATGGATCATCTCTAACTGACATGCCTCTTACCTTTCCCCAGAACTGAATCAAAGTCCCTGGGAACTCAACCTATGGAACAAGTGACTTCTATGTCATGCAGTATGAAGCTAAGTATTCAATTGATGGACATGGAGCTAGTGATGCTGTTGATGATTGTAAAGTTAATACATTGTATGATACCTGAGATTGAGGGAAAACAACTGCTAATTGTACATCCACAGTTCCCGTTTGAAATAACAATAATGTAATATCTTCTCCTTATGGCTCTCCTATAGCTGGTGTGACTCATAATACTGGAGCCAAAGTCATATGTGCTTCCTTAGGAGCCCATTTAATTACCAATCAAGAATGAATGACAATAGAAAGAAACATTGATCAACAACCATCGAATTGAACTTCAGGTGTTGTAGGCACTGGATATCTTTTCAATGGTAACTCATCCGATATATTAAGAGGCTACAATGGTGATAACCCAGAAAAAGGAGTCTATCGAAACATACGTGCATCACATCGACTATCAAATGGAAGTATCATCTATGATTTTTCTGGTAACGTATGGGAACATGTAATGGTTGATATCAATGATACCTTGCTTGATACTCTTCCTAATGATGGTGGTGCAAGTGGTTGAAGATATGTAGATCTTTCTGCTCTTACTACTGATGGTGATTTTGCATCGTTTGATGAACTCAGACCAACCAATTCTTCCTGAAATGCTGATCAAGGCATGGGCAGAATCAATACCAATGTTGATGTGCAAGTAGATAGAGTTTTTATACGTGGTGGCTATTGAGCTAATGGTTCTGACGCTGGTGTGTTAGCCGCTGGTTTCAATTACAATGTTGGCAGCGGCGACTACTACATTGGTTTTCGATGTGCACGGTAATTACGGTGAAACTACAGTGGAATACTGTCGTTTTCAACGACAATTCCACGTAGTAAGACTACAGTGGAATATCGGCATTTTTAGTGACAATTCCACGTAGTGATGTCAAAACTTTATTTTTTATAATATTTATATAAAAACACTTGACTTTTTTTATTAAATTGATTAAATTTTAATCAATTAATTAAAATAATAAAATAAATATGAAAAAAACTTTAGAAAATTTAGCGAAAGCTTTCATCGGTGAAAGCCAAGCTCGCAATCGCTATACTATGTTTAGCAAAATTGCCAAGCAAGAAGGCTATGAACAAATTGCTGCTATTTTTCTTGAAACTGCTGATCAAGAAAGAGAACATGCCAAACAAATTTTTGATAAAATCCAAGAACTAAAAACTAGTGAAGGAGAGTTAACAAAAATCAATGTTGAAGCTGAATGTGCAATTGAAATAGGTGATACTAAGAAGAATTTACAATTAGCCATTCTAGGCGAAAATTATGAATGAGAAATTATGTATTCAGATTTTGCCAAAACTGCGGATGAAGAAAATTTACCAGAATTAGCTAAATGATTTAGATCTGTTCTTGTTGCTGAAAATCATCATTCTGAAAGATATCAAAAATTATTAAAAAATATTGAAAATAATTCTGTTTTTCAAAAAGATCACGAAGTGTATTGAGTTTGTCGAGAATGTGGTTATGTTCACTTTGGTTTATCAGCTCCGAATGAATGCCCATCTTGTAAACATGCTCAGGCATTTTACCAACTTAAATGTGAAGAATATTAATTTTAATTAATAATAATTAAATTTATTTTATGACGACAGAAGATCAAGTATATAGATGTTCCATTTGTGGGAACACCGTCAAAATTATTACAGCTGGTGATGGGGAATTAGTTTGCTGTAATAAACCCATGGAATTAAAAACTTTAGTTCATGAAGACGACGAAACGGCTTTTTTAGGTGACGAAGATTTGGCCAAAATTAATGGCGAAGAACTAAGCAATATTTATGCTGATAGCGAAGATGAAGAATTTGATGAAGAAGAGGAAGAATAATCACATAGAAGCGTAATAATAATCACATAGAATAGGAATAATAATCGCATATGTAAAAAACAAAGGCCGATCGGCCTTTGTTTTTTACACCACCAGTTTTTAATCCCAACGGTACCTGGTACCGTTTTGATTAAAAATGAACAATGTAGAACGGTACCTGGTACCGTTCCGATTGGTATTTCGCTACTTAGCCCAAAGCACTTGCAATTAATACTTTTTTTTATTATACTAACCATGTTATAAATTTATATTTGAATTTGATTTTATGTTTAAAAAGCATAGGCCTAAAGAAAATTTACCTAGTTTGTACTCGAAAGATTGAGATAAGCCGAAGTCACCAAGTTTTGATCCCAATTTTTTTAAAAATTTTACAATCGCTATCAATAATATCAACAATCAACCCAAGCATTATTATTTTAAACCTTGAGATGAAAATCAAAAAGATAATATTAATATTGCCTTAAATGTGTTAAAAGATCTTTTCTCTGATTATAATCATAAAAAAGAAAGTAAAAATTATAAATACGTTTCTTTCCCTGGTAGTGATTTAAAAACTCGAGCTCTAAGTACGTTAAATGTTTTTTTCCAACCAGCTAATTTAATTCTTGATGAAAATATCGATAATCGATTTAATCGCTATAAAAACATAGAGCAACAAAAACAATCAACCATTGATGAACGTCGAGTTGAAGCTGAAAGAATTGTATCTAACATTCCTAAAGGTGATAAAAAATTTTGAGACGCTTTTGGCAGTTTATTTAATACTCTTCATAAGCCCGAAAACGACGACCAATTAAAAGACCATGCCAAAAGAGACGAATACGTTGACCAGACAAAATTATGTGATGAAATTATAAAAGAAACTTTTAAATATTTTTTCCCAAAAATTGCTGGTCCTCATGATGGAAAACATCATAAAATTGTTAGCGGTCAAGTAAAGGTTTTTATTGACACGATCGAGCATGCTCTTAATAATATTGTTTAAATTTATATCTATGAAATCAAAATCAAAAATTATTTTTTTGTGATCCTTGGGCTTATTGAGTATTCCTTTTACTAGCCAAGCGGTTTGTCCAGTTTGCACCGTAGCCATTGCTTCTGGTGTTGGGTTATGCCGTTATTTAGGCATTGATGATTTAATTTCTGGGTTGTGAGTCGGTGGGCTTTTATTATCGCTTAGTATTTGGACAAAAGATTATCTTAAGAAGCACAAATGAGATTTTAAATACTCCCAATTTATTATTTTAATCATTTATTTTTTGATAACTTTTATACCTTTAAAATCATTAGGCATTCTAGGCCATAAATCTAATAAAATTATGGGTATCGATCGTTTATTGTTTTCTTCTTTAATTGGTGTATTTTTAACCTATATTAGTATTTTTATTAACAACTGACTTAAAAAAATTAATCATCATAAAGTTTTTATACCTTATCAAAAAGTTATTATTCCATTAATTTTATTGATTGTTTTTAGTTTTATATTTTATTTTTCTTTCTGTTAATTTTAATTAATCATTTAAATATTAAATATGATAAAAAACGGTGAAGAGCTAGCTAAAAAAATCAACGATTTAAAAGCTGATAATAAATTAGATTTAGCTTCAGGTGAGGATTTATCCATTGGTATTATGAATTTAGTTTCTTTAGAAGAACATTTTTTCTTTTCTTATGGAAAAACTAAAGATCCTAAATTTTTAGAATTGCTAAATGATGTAAGAAAAATGAGAGCTGAATTATTAAAAGAAATTGTTAAAGATCCGAAAGGTGAGATATGATGTATTTCTAAACATTTATTAGCGGCCTCTATGAGAATTATGGAAGTTGCTACTAAAAAATTGCAACAAAACGAGAATGAATTAGCCAAAAATTTATTTGATAAATCTTATGATTTATATTCTTTATTCTGAGCTTTAAATTTAAAATTAATTGATATTAAAGATGTAGAAAGTGGTATTCCTGGAGCTGAAGTCACTCTTCCTACCGGAGAAGATAAAGAAAAAATTGTTAATAATCCAGGAACTTCTTTGTTTTCTAAATTAGGAAGCATTGTTAAAAATTTAGTTGATTGTTGTAAAGAATAAACCATTAGACAAAATTTATGAAAAATTTTAATTTACCTCAACAAAAAAATATTCCTACAGGCCAAGACAGTGTTTATCTTTTATATGGAAAACTATGTCCTGCCAAAAATGGCGATGATAATTTTGTTACCATTTGCGAAAAAATTACCAGTAAATTAAACGAATTACCTGATGATTTTGAATTAAACGACGGTAATTTAAAATTGATTAGGAATGCTATACACTATATAGTTCACAATTTAAGACAGGTTAGTGAATATGGTTCAGAAATAGACAACCAAAAAAAGATGATTGTTTGAGATCTTGAAATATTAGCTAAAGAATATTTCGAAACGTTGAAAAATCGCGTTGATGAAAATATTACTATGGAAGATATTGATTTTGCTTGACAAGAAGAATGTTTAAATAAAAATTAAACCTATATTTTATGCTTGATATAAAATTTATAAAAGAGAATATTGACTTAATAAAAAATACCTGTGAGTCCAAAGGCATTAAGTTAGATGTTGAAAAACTTGTAAATTTAGATGAACAAAAACGTCAATTACAAGTAAAAATTGAAACGATTCGAGCTAAGCGTAATGAAATCAATGATCGCATGAAAAGTACACGCGATGATGATTTGATTAAACAAAGCAAAATTTTAAAAGATGAGCTAAATACACTCGAAGAATCTTTTAAAACCACAACCGACGATTTTGAAAGTATATATTTTCGAGTACCCAATGTTGTTTCTAAAAACACTCCTATTGGTAAAGATAGCGAATCCAATGTTATTATAAAAACTGTAGGCAATATTCCAAAGTTTAATTTTATCACTAAAGATCATATCGAATTGGGTTTAGCCTTAAATATTTTAGATTTAGAAAAGGGAACAAAAGTACATGGTTTCAGGGGTTATTATTTAAAAAATGAAGGGGCTATGCTTCATATGGCCATATTAAATTATGCTTTTGAAAAAGTAATTAAAAAAGGATTTCAACCTTTTATTACACCCAGTTTAGTCAAAGGTTTTAACTTTTTTGGCAGCGGTTTTTTCCCGTATTTAAAAGATGAGGTTTATAAAATTGCTAATGACGAAGATACTTATCTGGCGGGCACATCCGAATTATCACTATTAGGCTATTATCAAAACGAAATAATAGATCCAGTTGATTTACCTATAAAGGTCTGTGCTTTTTCTCCTTGTTTTCGTAGTGAAGCTGGTAGTTATGGCAAAGATACAAAAGGTTTATACCGCATTCATGAATTTTCAAAAATAGAGCAGGTTGTTATTTGCGAAAATAACATCGAAAAATCTCATAAATATTTTGAAGAAATGTTATCGGTTTCAGAAGAAATTATGAAAGAATTAAAACTTCCTTATCGAGTTGTGAATTTATGTACCGGTGATATGGGAGCAGGCAAATATTATGCTAATGATATCGAAACTTATATGCCAAGCCGTAATGGTTATGGTGAAACTCATTCTTGCTCAAACCTTACCGATTGACAAGCTCGCAGATTTAATATTCGTTTTAAAGATTCAGATAGTAACAAAAATTATTGTTTTGCTTTAAACAATACCATAGTTGCTTCACCTCGTATTTTAATTGCCATTTTAGAAAACTACCAACAAAAAGATGGTTCAGTTAAAATTCCAAAAGTATTACAAAAATATATGCCTAAGAAAATATCAATAATAAAAAGAAAAAAATAGCCAAATGAGCCGTCGTTTTAAAACAAATTATTTAAAAAAACAACGCCAACGTTATTGGAAGCGCTTTCTTTTATTTTTTATTTTTATTTGTGGACTTGGCTGTTTAGCTTATTTAGTAATTTTTAGTAATGTTTTTCAAATAAATGATATTAAAATTAGTGGTTTAAAACGCATCCCAGAAGATGTAGTTAGAAAAGAGATTGAATCAACATTTAACACCTTTAAAATTTTACCGGTTAACAAAAATTTAATTTTTTTTAACGATCAACAAATAAAAAATATTTTTTTAGCTGATATTAATGATATTTATATCACTAAAAATTTTTTCACCAAAACTCTGAATGTTCATATTGTTGAGAAACAGCCAATTGCGAAATTGATTTTTAACGATGAAGTTGATTCAATCTTTACCGAAGCCAACTATAGTAATCTCTATCTTGATGAAACTGGTCGAATCTTTAAAAGTGATCTGCTTAATCAAGAAAAACTTATTAAGATCATGATCAATCAATCAGTTAACAACGCGCCCAAAAATCTTTTGGATCAAACCAAAATTGATAATTTTCAAAAATTGATAAACCGTTTAAATCAACAGCCAAATTATCAAAATAATTTTTATTTTGAATATTCGTTAAACACGCCTAGTGCCATCATGGCTTATATTAATGACAATTTTAAAGTTTATTTAACATTAAATGATCAAATTATTGATGCTTTTGAAACTGCCGATAAGTTTTATTTAGAAGATACTCAAAAGAAAAATTTAATTTCTAGCTATATTGACATGCGTTATTATCCAGAAAAGTTGTATTATAAATAAAAAATTATATCAAATCTCAAATGTCAAAAGTCAAATCTATATCTCAAAAATTAAAAACTAAAATCAAAAGCATGCCCCCACACCAAGTTTGCTAATAAATTAATATTGTAAATGATTAGTATTACTTAGCATTAATATTAAAATGACTAGTGCAAACTTGGTGTGGAGCGAAGCGGGGTTAAATATTGTGTAAATCTATTGACATTTTGGTGTGATTGTAGTAAAATAACAAATACAAAGGACAGAAGTTCTTTTTATTTTGTTATTTATACTCCTGTAGCTGTTTTGAACATTGAACATTAATATTTTGAACTTTCCAGGTGTTTGTATTCTTGAACATTGATATTTGGATTTTTATTTTATACGCCCCCATAGCTCAGTTGGGACAAAATCAACGATTTGATTTTGTCGGGAAAAATTCTATGGGTTAAACAGAATAGATGTTAATTTTTCCCAGGAAGAGGCAATGCCGAAGGCTTTGCTCTACTCGCCCAATATAAATTAAAATCGCACATTAAAAATTAATATTGTTTCTGATATACGCCCCCATAGCTCAGTTGGTAGAGCAACAGCCTTTTAAGCTGATGGTCGCAGGTTCGAGTCCTGCTGGGGGCACAAAAAGAAAAACACGACAAGCGTGTTTTTCTTTTTTCTAAGTTTGAAAAAAATAGCTTTATATGATATTATAAATTGGATATATTAAAAAAATAAAATGAAAAAATTTTTCTTACCTATTTTGGGTATTTTGTGTGTTTTATTTGTAATATTTTTTTTGAATTCAAAAAAACTTTTTACTTCCGAAAAAATAACTGTTAACACAATAATATCAACTACCACTACTACTAAATTTACCGATTTGGCTAAAACCACTTGATCTCTGAATCAAGATATTCCATTTCAATCCAGAGATTCTCATGGCACAGTTGTTTATAAAAACGCCTTATGGATTATGGGTGGCTTAGATGGCAATGATGTTACCAAAGGGAATATGGTTGAATATTGAAAAGCTCCTCATTTTTCGGATGTTTGAAAATCAACCAATGGTTCATCTTGAGAATTAGTTACCGACAAAGCTCCATGAGGCAAAAGACGATCTTTACCTTTAGTTGTGTTCAAAGATAAAATTTGATTGATTGGCGGTTATCAACAAGGAGCAGGCACCAAAGGTGATATTTGATCAACCACCAATGGAAAAGATTGAAAATTAGTAACTGAATCAGCTTCGTTTGGTGCTAGAGAAGGCCATACCGTCACTGTATTTAATAATAAATTATGATTAATTGGGGGTGTTAATTTTGATAAACATATTAATTACAATGATGTTTGATATTCTGAAGATGGTTTAATTTGAAAACCAGCTATTATCAATGCTCCATTTTCGGTTAGATACGATCATTCCGTAGCAGTTTTCCAAGATAAATTATGATTAATGGGTGGATTAGATTTTGGTGAGAAAATTCGTCATGATATTTGAACCTCCAGCGATGGTTTATCCTGAGAATTATTAACCGATACTCCAAGTTTTAATGAACGTCATGGTCATATTGCCGAAATTTATAAAGACAATTTAATTATTGTTAGTGGCTGAAGTGATATTGAAAAAACCAATGATATGTGATTTACTAAAGATGGAATTAATTGATCTCAAAATATCATTAGCAATGATTTTATGGGCAGAGAAGATCACGGCGTTGTTGTCTTTAAAGATAAAATTTGAATTATTGGTGGTATGGATCAAAATTATCACTGAAGCAACGAAGTTTGGCATAGCGATTAAGGCATACGCAACCCAAACAATCCGAACAACCCGAACGATCCGAAAGAATAAATATATAATTACCATTTATTTTTTTTCTTACAATTGCTAGCCCCCACACTAACCTTTGGTTAGTTGTGGTGGGTCTTACTACCGTCTTACCACTGTTTTACTATTGTCTTTCCGATTACTAATTACCAACTACCATTTACTATTTGCTCCTAATTTTTAAATTCTAAATCATCTGTTGTTATTAAGAATTATATTTTAATATTTTTGATTTATATTTTTGATTTTTGATTTTAAAAAATTTAATAATGATTAAATTTTTTTATTATGATTTCAACATCTGACCCCGCTTAACTGTTTTAAACAGTTAAGCTCCACACCAAATTTGTATTCAGTATTTTGTATTAATTTTTGACATTTGATTTTTGACTTTTGATTTTTTATTGGTTGGTGTGGGGGTAGACCTCATTTAACTTTATTATTATTTTAGTGGAGGATTAACAAAATAAACTTTGCATTATGATTTCTACATCTGATTTTGCCAAAGGCACAATTATTAAATATGAAAATCAACCTTGAATGGTTTTGGAATATCAATTTTTAAAACCCGGCAAGGGTGGTGCTTTTATGCAAACAAAAATAAAAAATTTGAAAAACAACGCAACTAGAGAAGTGTCTTTCAAATCAATAGAAAAATTTGAAGAACTCGACTCTGAAAAAAAGAAAGCTGAATATATTTACCACAATCAAAAGGAAGTATTTTTCAATGATTTAAAAGAAAAAAATCGCTTTTCTTTACCTATTAGTATTTTTGAAGATAAATTAAAATATTTTAAATCAGGTATTCAAATTGATATTATTTATGTTGAAGACGAGCCAGTCAATTTTGAAATTCCTATAAAAATATCTTATTTAGTTAAAGAAGCTCCTGGTTCTGCCAAAGGTAACACTGCTAGTGGCGCTATGAAGAAGATTGTTCTTGAAAATGATTTAGAAATTGACGTACCGATGTTTATAAAAGATGGCGATATGGTTGTAGTCAATACCGATAGATGCGAATACGTAGAACGAGCTTAAAATATAATTTAAAACGGAGTAATAATATTAAAATTATTACTCCATTTTTTAATTTGACACTATATATAAGTTATGGTAAAGTTAAAATAATATTGTATTAGTTCTTTTTTAAAAATAAATTATTTAAGGGGGATTAGATGAATTCGTTAAAGGACAGAATCATAGTTGCTTTGGATGTTCCGTTTAATCGCGTTCAAGCTTTGGTTGGACAACTCTCTGAGCATGTTGGGTGTTTCAAGGTTGGACTTCAGCTTATAACAGCTGTTGGTGTGCCAAAAATCGTGGAAACCATCCATAATATGGGTGGTAAAGTATTTCTAGACGGAAAATTTTGCGATATACCAAACACGGTTGGCGAAGCAGCGTCAGCTGCTGCTGATCTTGGTGTAACAATCTTTAATGTTCATGCTTCATGTGGTATTGAAGCGATGACAGCAGCAGTTAATAATAAAAGAAACTCTCTTGTTTTTGCTGTCACCGTTCTCACTTCACTGGAAGAGAGCAATGCCAACTTAATCTTTGGAGCTCCTAGCAAGGCTAAAGTACTTCAATTCGCACGGGATGCTAATTCTGCGGGAGTGAATGGAATTATCTGTTCGCCACAAGAGTTGGAACTTCTTGGTAAACAAAAAGAGTTATCACACTTATTGAAGATAACTCCGGGTGTAAGACCTGCTTGGGCACCGACCAATGATCAAAAAAGAGTTATGACTCCCGGAGGTGCTATTGCGGCCGGAGCTATAGCTGTAGTTGTTGGTCGTCCCATTACACAACCACCGAAAGAGGTTGGTTCGCCCGTTGATGCTGTGAAACTCATCCAAGAAGAAATTGACAAAGCCTTGAGGAGTGAATAACTATGAATATGGACAAAATAGCAAACAACTTTTTGAGCACGCTTCACCAAAATGGTGGATTTTATTCATCGTTTGATCAAACCGGAAAAAGAGTTGGCCCGCTTGTGGGCTACGCTGGTCGTTATAAAGACGAAACAGGCAGTCATCAGTATGTAGGAGATGTATATGCGAACTGTTCAAAAATCGAAAAAAACGCGTCATCTCTTAAACTCATCATCTATGATGTAGAAGAACATATCACTAATTGTTTGTTTAGTTATGGTAGTGGTATGTCTGATGACTCGTCCACTCGAAATTCCAACCGTATTTTATGGCTAGGGGCTCCTATGGGGGGTATAGTTACATCTGTTCTATTATCTTTAACTATTTTTCCTGATTTATCACAATGTGGTTTTTTAGAAAAGAAAGTTATTGAACTTGCTACACAAGACGCAAGAGAAAGAACGGATTTAATTATGGGCAGGCATGATATAAATAATGGGGATACAGTTATTCCGGTGGAAGATGTTTGCAACAATTTTTCAACAACAGACAGAATGTTGCAAATTATCTCGAACTGCAGCAATAGAATTCCATTTATATTTTGCCTTATCAATCGTTCCGGGAAAACAAGTTATAGCTTTAATGGCAGGGAAATTCCAATAGTGTCGATTGTATCGGCCAATTGGCCAGAATACAAACAGGACGATCCTGCTATTAAGGATTATATTGCCATTCCAGGTAATTTGGTCCTTAATCCCAAGCAGAACTGGGGTGAGCTTATGACCGATATGGCTAATCGGCAATAAGTCGCGAAAATAGCCAATAAAAGGGGAGATCGTTCCCCTTTTTTTATTTTTTAATAAAATTATGATATATAGAAAAAAAGATTTTTACTCTTGACTTCTTTCTTTTTCTATGTTATATTCTTAGTAAATACAATCAAATAATTAACTAACATGGCAAAAAATAATTTAACAACTTTAACAGAAGGGTTAATCAAAGAATTAAGCAGTCGCGACCAATCTATCATTAAAAAAAGATTTGGCCTTTTTGATAAAAAGCCGATGACTTTTAACGCTATCGGCCAAGAATTTAAAGTCACTCGCGAACGCATTAGACAAATTCAAGAAGAATGTTTAAAAAATATTCGATCTCAAAAAATGCCAGCCGTTTACAGAGATTTTATTAATGATGCCAAAAAAGTTTTAAAACAAAATGGTGGTGTTTTAGAAGATACTGTTTTCGCTAAGAGTTTAAAAAATATTTACGGTCAAGAAACTTCCGACGGTGTTATTAATTTTTTATTAAGCTTAAATGAAAGTTTTTATTTCTTCTCAGGCAATAATTTTTTCAAACCTTTCTGATATTTTGCCAATTTAAATTTAAATGACATCAAACATTTAGCTGAAACCATTGAATCGGCTCTAAAGAAAAATCAATCGCCCATGACTCTCAAGGAAATAGAAAAAACTATTAACAATAAAAATAATTCCAAGCACATTCAAAATGTCATGCATATTTATAAAAAAATTGGTGCCAATCCATTTGGTCAATTTGGTTTAATTTCTTGATCAATTATTAATCCACTTAACGCTCGAGACAAAGCTTATTTCTTGATGAAATATTATTTAAAGAAACCAGTCCATTTTAAAGCTCTAACTCATGAATTAAAAGAAAATGATGTTTTTGTTACCAATCAAGCTGTTAATAAACAACGCAAAGAAGTTAGTGTTCAAACCGTTCACAATGAATTAATCAAAGATCCACGTTTTGTTTTAGTTGGTCATGGCCATTATGCTCTAACAGAATGAGGTTATAAACCCGGTGTAATTCAAGACGTGATTGCAACTATTCTTCAAACTAGTAACAAACCTTTAACCGAAGAAGAAATTATTGCCAAAGTCAAACTTCAACGTATGGCTAAAGACAATACCATAAAATTTAATCTCCGTAATGATCGTCTTTTTGAAAAGACCACTGACGGTAGATATCAATTAAAAGCAATGCCTGGTATCAACGATAACGACCAAAAGATACTCAGTGCTTAAAAAATATTTTAATGACGTTAAATTTTGGTAGCTTATTATCAAAAATAATATCAGTTTTATTTATTATTTGAAGAGAGTTTTGATGGATTATTTTGCCATTAGCTCTTTTTATTTATTTCTGAAAAATATTTAAAAATTATCAAATTCAAGTCAAAAAAGCCGATGATGATCCGCTTGTCTTTTTAGAATTAAAATTTTCATTGGATAGTTTTAAACAGCCAGTTACATCCATGAAGAATTTTTTTGAGAATTTAAAAAATGTAAAGATAAAGGATGATAAACGCATTGTTTTTGAGCTTTTTTGTTTTAACAATCAACTACGTTATATAATAATTACTCCCAAATCGTTAAAAGATTTAGTTGAAGTGGCTTTTTATTCTCAATATCCAGATATTAAAATTATTGAATCGCTTGATTATCTATCCACTTTACCGCCCAACATTCCTAACAATAGTTTTGATATTTGAGGGGAAGAGTATAAATTAAAAAAAGAAAACATATATCAAATTAATGTTATCAAAAGTGATATTGTTAGCGATAAAGATAGCAAAATTATCGATCCAGTTACTATTCTTCTAGAATCAACCGCTAAAGCTGATTATCAAGGCATGGTTATTATTCAAATTGTTTTAGCTCAATTAAATGATAAACAAAAAGGTGAATATAAATTTGAAAGCGAAACAGTTGTGAATAAATTGTTAGGCAAACCACCACCTTCAAATTCAGCCTCTCCCAATTTTAAAAAGGATTTAGTCGACGTCACTTCGCAAATGATTAATGAAATGTTACATGCCAATCAAGTAAGTAAAGAAGAGGAAAAGAAAGAAGCTAGCAGCGAAGACAAAACTAAAGCCTCCGATTTAAAAGCCAAAGATAATTTCGGCACGTTTGCTTGTAATTTTCGAGTTGCTTATATCGCGCCAAAAATTAACACCGAAAAATTTGTATCTTCTTCCATTAGCATGTTTGTAAAACAATTTGCATCCAGCAACAATTCTTTTGAAGCCATTGACTCTAAAGGCATTGAATTTAAAAATGAAGATATGTTTTCAAAATGATTAGCCGTTTTGGCAAAAGAACAAATTGAACTTGGCATGAAAAAAGATTTTTTTAAACGCTTAGTCGATCGCAAACTAGATAAAAAAGTTATAATTCTAAATTCTGAAGAATTAGCTTCGTTATATCATTTCCCATTCCAAAAAGTTTCAGTTAAATCTCTGGATTACGTTAAAAATAAAGAAAACGCACCTCCATCAAATTTGCCGATTGTTAATTAAAGTAAGTGTTATTAATTTTTTCAACTAATATTAAAAATCATGGATGACAAAAACGAAGTCACAGCTCTAGGTCTTACCAACTTTCGTTCCAGCGAAGTAAAATTTGGCATAAAAAAGAGTGACAGAAAATATCACATGTATGTTATCGGTAAAAGTGGTACTGGTAAATCAACTTTTATTGAAAACATGTGTTTTTCGGATATTACTAAAAATTATGGTTTAGCTATTATTGATCCTCATGGTGAATTAGCTGATAAAATTATTAACTATATTCCTAAAGAAAGAGTTAATGATGTTGTTTATTTTGATCCAGCCGATATTGAGTATCCGATTGCTTTTAATGTTATTGAACAAGTACCCAATGAAATTAAACATATCGCGGCTTCAGGACTCATGGGCGTATTTAAAAAGATTTGACCAGATGTTTGATCTCCCCGTATGGAATATATCCTAAATAACACTATCTTGGCTTTACTTGAATATCCTGGTGCCACTTTGCTTAGTGCCAATCGCATGTTGTCCGATGATAATTTTAGATCCGATGTTGTATCAAAAGTTCAAGATCCAACTGTTAAATCGTTTTGAGTTAATGAGTTTGAAAAATATGATCAAAAGTTTCGACGTGAAGCTATCGCGCCAATCCAAAATAAAGTTGGTCAATTTATTTCTAATCCACTGGTGAGAAATATTATTGGTCAAAAAGAAAGTAGCATTGATGCTCGTAAAATTATGGACGAAGGCAAAATTTTAATTGTTAATCTTTCTAAAGGTTTGATCGGCGAAGAAAACACAACACTACTAGGAGCTTTAATGGTTACTAAAATTCAATTAGCCGCAATGTCTCGCGCGGACATGCCATTTGAAAAACGCATACCCTTTTATTTATATATCGATGAGTTTCAAACTTTTTCCACCGATTCTTTTGCCAATATTTTATCGGAAGCTCGAAAGTATAATTTAAATTTAATCATTACTCATCAATACATTAAACAATTGGCTGAAAAAGTTAGAGATGCCGTATTCGGCAACGTTGGTACTATTATTTCTTATCGTATTGGGCCGGACGATGCCGATTTTATTGGTAAACAATTTACGCCTGATTTTACTGAAAACGATTTAATTAACATTCCTAATTATAATTTTTATATTAAATATTTAATCGACGGCATGCCTAGCAATGCTTTTTCGGCTATCGGACTCCCACCTTTACCAAAATTTGAAATTAGTTATAAAAATGAAATAATTGAAAACACTCGAAAAGATTATGCCAAAAGTCGTGAGGAAGTTGAGCAAGAAATTAAAAAATGAAGTGCTTTAGAATTTGTTAATTCCAAAACTTTTTCTCAAACTCAATCCAAAACCGAATATTGGGAAATTGTTTGTTCTCGTTGTCAAAAACCATCACTAGTTCCATTTAAACCCGATCCAGCCAAATCGGTTTATTGTAGTGAATGTTTCGAAATGATTAAAAACAAAAAAAGAGAATCAATTGGTGGAGAAATGCCAAACAAACAAACAATTCCACTTCAAGTCAATAATCATTTTGCCAAACCTAGCGAAGAAACAATTGAACAAAAACGCAAAGAGCTAAAAGAAAAAATTGATAAATCCGGTCTGGCTGATACTTTAAAGAATTTATTTAAGAATTAGAAAGATAAAAGAAAAACAATAGTAAAACAATAGTAAAGCGTGGTAAAACAATAGTAAGACAATTGTAAGAAACAAATAATTGCTAATTTCTAATTACTAATTACTCTTCATATTACCAATTACTAATTTCTACTTACGCATTTATCTTTCGGGTCATTCGGATAAATTCGGGTTGTTTGGGTTGCGTTAGCATTGACTTTTATTTAATAGTTTTATATAATTACATTAATAAAAACTTATATTTAATAAAATTAATTTTGAAAAAATATCGTGCCAAAGCAAAAGAAAAATAGCCAAGATGAAGAATTATATTTCGATATAATTTCTCCAGATAGTTTTGTCGTCAGTGAAGAGGAAGACACTTCCTCTGAAAAGAAAACTTTTCAAATTCCTATCCGAAAAGAAAAGTTTTTTAATTATCCAAAAAAACAAATTGCTGAAGAAGTAGTTGATGACGACGATAGTGAATATGAAGAAGTGGTCGAAGAAGTAATTGTTGAAGAGCCAACCGAAGAATCAACTATTAAAGAAAGATCACCAAGAAGGAAAAAACAATTTCTATGATTTAAAAAAAGAGAATCACGTCAACCCAAAGCTTCAAAATCAAAACCGACCAAAAAAGAAAAATCGACATCAAAACCTCGTTTTAAAATTAGAGGGTTAGCTACAGCCGGTAGTTTTAAAAAGAAATTCTTTATTATTTTTGGTCTTGCCATTTTAATTTTAGCTAGTACATTTATTATTCTTACTTTTGTCACTAATAGTGCTACAATTAGTATTAATACCCAAAAAGGATCGATTGACTATGCTGGTAATTTATTAATAGATACCAATATCACTTCGGCTAATTATGCAAAAAATATTTTACCTGGCCGAATTGTTAAAACTACTCAAACCGTTTCCGAAACATTCAACTCAACTGGTAAAGTTAATGGTGGGGCTAAAGCCAAAGGGAAGATTACTGTTTATAATGCCTACAATACTTCTCCTCAAATTTTAGTTCAAAATACTCGATTTGAAAGTCCCGATGGTTTAATTTTTAGAACCGATGCTCGCGTTACTGTTCCTGGAGCCACTCTTAAAAATGGTGAAATTGTTCCATCATCAGTAATTGTTAATGTTACCGCTTCTGAAACCGGAACTGCTTACAATATTGCTCCAGTGCGTTTTACCATTCCTGGCTTTAAGGGCACCGATCGTTTCACTGGTTTTTATGGTGAAAGCAAAGATAAGTTTGCTGGTGGATCCGACGGTGAATCCACAGTGGTATCAGCGGTTGATTTAAAAAATGCCGAAAAAACCGCCAGTGATAAACTTTTTACTCAGCTTGATAATGAATTAAAAAATCAAGTTCAATCTCACGAAAAAACTTTTACCGATGCCATTGTTAAAAAAGTAACAAAAGTTGATTTTGGTGGCACAAAAGTTGGTGATAGCACCGATCGTTTTACCGTTAATATTACTGGTGAAATTTCCACAATTGTTTTCACTAAAGATGACTATTTAAATGTTGTTAAATATAATGTTGAAAAAAGTTTAGAAAAAGATGAAGAACTTTTTGGTGATTTTACAGAACGCATCATCGCAATTAAGCCCGATAATAAAAACAACACTTTAAGTATCAATACTAGTATTCAATATCCAACTAAAAAGAAGCTAGATGGCACTGAAATCATTAGCCAAATTAAAGGTAAAAGCCTTGAAGCCACCAAACAGCTTTTAGCTAACAATCCAGCTATTGAAAAAACCAATATTACCCTTCGTCCTTTCTGATTAACGACTATTCCTGATACCACTCAGAAAATTAACCTAGGTATTGACTAATTGAACTTTTTGTAGTAATATATAAAACATATCATGGAAACACAAAAAACAAATGACAACAATATTATCCGTTTAGATGGAGTTGTAATCGAATCATTACCGTCAGCCACATTCAAAGTAGAGGTGGATGATGGCAGGGTTATTTTGGCTTATTTATCCGGTAAGATGCGAATGAACTTTATTAAAATTTTAGTTGGCGATAAAGTAGCTATCGAAATGACTCCTTATGATGATAAAAAAGGCAGAATTGTCTATCGTTACTAACATTAGAACGTTAATAGCATTATACATATTAAGCCAATTAAAATTGGGTTGATAATTTTTTGTCAGCAAATTACTAATTATTAAAATTATTAAAATGAAAGTAAAAGCTTCTGTAAAAAAAATATGCAAGGATTGTAAAACCATTCGACGCAAGGGTAGAGTTTGGGTTATTTGTAGTAAAAATAAAAAACACAAGCAAAGACAAGGTTAATCTTTAAATAATTAAATTAATATTTGAATTATGGCAAGAATTTTCGGTATCACTATACCAGATAACAAAAAAATTGGTTACTCACTCCCATATATCTATGGCGTAGGTATTCCTTTGGCTAAAAAGATATTAAAAGATTTAAAAATTGATGAAAACATTCGTACTAAAGATATTACAACTGATGAATTAAAACAAATCCAAGATTATATTGAAAAACATTTTACTGTCGAAAACGAATTGCGACGCGAAACTAGAAAAAATGTTTCTCGTTTGATTAACATTGGTTCTTATCGTGGTAATCGTCATTCTCGTCATTTACCAGTGAGAGGTCAACGTACCAAAACCAATACTCGCACCGTTCGTGGCAACGTTCGTAAATCAGTTGGATCGGGTCGAGCTAAATCGGCTTCACCAAAATAAATATATCAAACAACATTTAATTACATTAATTAATTTGCAATTATGGGAAAAATCAGAATTATTTCTAAAGCTTCCGACAGTGATGAAGCCGAAAAAATAAACTCAACAATCAAAAAAACCGAAGGTAAGGAAAATGAATTTTTAAAACAAGCCAAAAAGGGTATAATTTTTATTAATTCTTCATTCAACAACACTATTATCCAAGCTGCCGATGAACGTGGCAATGTAATTGCTACTACTTCTGCTGGTGCCATTGGATTTAAAGGTACAAAAAAATCAACTCCTTTTGCGGCTTCAAAAGTTGCCGAAGCTTTAGTTGAAAAAATTAGAAAAAATTTACCTCTCAATGTTGAAATTCGCATGAAAGGAATTGGTCGAGGCCGAGAAACAGCTTTAAGAACTTTGATCAATATCGGTGGTCAAGCTGGTTTAAACATTTATTGTGTTTTAGATGTTACTCCTATTCCTCACAATGGTGTTCGACCTCCCAAAGCTCGTCGCAATTAATTTTTATTTATTATTTAATATTTTAATATGATTATCCAAGCCAAATGTAAAAAATGTCGCGCTTATGCCCAAAAATTATTTTTGAAAGGTGATAAATGTAATTCCGAACACTGCATTTTAAATAAAAGACCTTATCCACCTGGTGGCACAAAACAAAAACGTCAATACAAACGTTCAATGTCCAACTTTCAAAAACAATTATTTGAAAAACAAAAAGTAAAACTTTTTTATGGTGTTAACGAAAGCCAACTTGAAAATATTTTCAAAAAAGCTAAAAAGTTAATTGGTTCAACTCCAGAAAATGTCGGTAAAATTTTAGAAAAACGCATGGACAATATTTTGTTTAGCGCTGGTTTTGGTAAATCAAAAAAAGATACTCGTCAACTTATCAATCATGGTCATTTTGTATTAAACAGTCGTCGCCATACCATTCCTTCTACTATTCTAAAAGTTGGTGATATTATTTCCATTCGCAAAGAATCACAAAGCATTAAAGATTTTACTACTATTAAAGAAAAACTTATTCAAAAACGTTCACCTAATTTTATCAAAATTGACAGCGAAAAGTTAACAGTCAAGTTGGAAAAAGAACCAGTAATATCTGAACTCAATTTACCATTCAATTTTGATGTTATTGTTGAATACTATTCTCACTAATATTCTCTAGATCAACAATATTTACCCATTCAATTTAAATCCATAAATTAACAAAAACACCTCACTTTAATAAATATATTTTAGCTTTTAAAGAGAGGATAATTAAAACAAATTATGATATCTTTACCTATCGAAATTAAACAAAAACCAACAACCAACAAAAATATTGGTGTGTTTGAGATAGAAGGATTGCATCCTAATTATGGTATTACCATTGGCAATACTTTACGCCGAGTTTTGTTATCTTCTATTGAAGGTTCGTCCGTAACTGCCATTAAAATTAAAGGTGCTGCTCATGAATTTAGTGAATTACCGGGTGTGTTAGAATCAGTTTTAGATATTGTTTTAAATTTGAAAATGTTACGTGCCAAAATTTTTACTGAAGAAGCTCAAATTTTAAATTTGACTGTTAAAGGTGAAAAAGAAATATCGGCTGCTAATTTTGATAAAAATCCAAATGTTGAAATTCAAAACAAAGATTTACACATTGCCACTCTAACTGATAAAAAAGCCGAATTAGAAATCGAAGTAACCATTGAAAAGGGCACTGGTTATAGAACTCTTGAAGAAGCTAAAAATGATAAAACTCCCATTGGCACCATTTTAGTTGACTCCGCTTTTTCACCAGTTACACGTGTTAAAATCGATTCCGAAGACATGCGTCTAAAAGGTCGAGTTGATTATAATCGTCTAATTGTTGAAATTGAAACTGATGGATCAATTACTCCTAAAGATGCCTTTGAAGAAGCTACCAATATTTTGGCTCAACATTTTGCTTGAATCTCGGATGAATTATCCGGCAAAGACAAACCTAAAGATATTGAAACCGGTATTGTTGGTAGTGCCATTGAATTTGATGCCGAAACCAAAATCGAAGATTTGCCATTGCCCAAAAGAGTAGTTAAATGTCTAACCGAAAATAATGTAAAAACTTTAGGCAAATTATTAAAGCAAAAAGCCACAAGCGTTGAATGTTTTAATGGCTTAGGAGACAAATCTTTTAATGAATTAAAAGAATTTTTAGAAAAACAAGGTCTTACCTTGAAATAAATGAGTTCTTAAAAATATATTATGAAACATCTCAATAAAAAAATAATTTTACATCGCAAAGCTGATCAACGCCGAGCTTTTGTCAAAATCATGACGAATAACTTACTTTTAGTCGGATCCATCAAAACTACTCCAGCTAGAGCTAAAGCCACTCAAATTTATGTTGAACGCTTGATCACAAAAGCTAAAAAACAAGATTTAACTTCCTATCGCTACATTCTGGCTCGTTTATCAAAAAAAGCCACTGATAAACTTTACTATGAAATAGCCAAAGATTATCAAAATCGTCAAGGTGGATATACTCGTATTATCAAATTGGCTGAACGTCGATTAAAAGATAAAAGTCCAATCGTAATAATTCAATTAGTAAAATAATTGTCATGAACAAATTAAAAGAACTCCAAAAAGATCAAACTAAAAAAGAAGTCATTCTGGATGCAACCGATCAATCAATCGGTCGCTTGTCCAGTAAAGTTGCTTTTCTATTACAAGGTAAAGCTTCAGCTGATTATGAGCCAAGAAAACTCGGCAATACTATTGTTACCGTTATTAATCTCAAAGGTGTAAAAGTAACCGGCAAAAAACTCACCGATAAAATGTATTATCGTTGAACTGGTTATATTGGGAACAATAAACAATTTTCTTTAAAAGATAGAATGCAAAAAGATATTATAAAAGTTTTTACCGAAATGGTTCGCGGTATGCTTCCTAAAAATACTTTAAGAGATAAACGTTTAAAAAATTTAATTGTAAAATTATAAAATATGGCTCCAGTCAAGAAAACAACAAAAAAAGAAACAACCAAAGCCAAGGGTATGTCCAAAAAACCAACTGTTAAAAAAACAGCTAGTAAATCAGTAGCCACTGTCGAACAAGATATAAAAACCGAACTTAAAAAACCAATCGTCAAACGAGAACATTTTGACAATCCCATTCATAAAGCTGATAAAAAATCGCTTCATGAGTTTAAAGGCAAATACGTCGAATCGGTTGGTCGTCGCAAAACTTCGATTGCTCGAGTTCGCTTTTATTTAAACGATAATGGTTTTTCCGTCAACAACAAATCTCTTAATGAATATTTTCCGTTAAAAGAAATCCAAGATCAATTAACTTCACCATTACGCTTAACTGATACTTTTAATAAATTTGCCATTTCCATTAAAGTGCAGGGCGGTGGATTTAATGCTCAATGTCAAGCAGCCACATTAGGTATTAGCCGTTGTTTAGTTAAATACGACGATAAATTAAAAACCGTATTGCGCCATAATGGTTTATTATCACGAGATGCTCGTATTGTTGAAAGAAAGAAATATGGACTTCACAAAGCTCGTCGAGCTCCACAATGAAGAAAAAGATAAAATTATTACAAAGAAAAATACAGTGATCAAATCACTGTATTTTTATTTGCCTTGCGGTTTAGTGTGCATGTGCCACTCGCTTTGCCCCCAGAACACTTCCAAATGTTTCCGCCAAAAGGGCAATTTCTTTTTCTTTCACAATTTGAGCTAAGCGGTACTGATAAATTGCAATTAGATGGATTTTTGTCGTATATACACAACTTAGCTCCTGTTTTATACGGGCAGATGGTTTCCTTTCTAGTGCACCATTTTGCCATGTTTTCTCCTTTCAAAATTCAATCTTCTGATATTATTATACCATAAAATTATTATATTTGCAAATCACGCAATATTCAAAATTAGCATTTTAATTTACTCATTACTCTTTGCTAATTCCTGTTTACCATTTACTATTTTCATTACTACTTACTACTTACTTTTTACTCATTATATTACTGTTTACCATTTACTCTTTTCATTACTACTTACTACTTACTTTTTACTCATTATATTACTATTTACTACTTACTCTTTCCTATTTGTATTTATTTAGAGCATTAGATTATTAGAGTATTAGAACATTTTTATTTTACCATTTACTACTTATGCATTTATCGTTCGGGTCATTCGGGTTGTTCGGATTTTTTGGGCCGTGTAAATATTTGACTTTTTTCTGTTTCTTTTATACACTATACTCATATAAAAAATATTAAAAAACTAAAATGAACAAAAAGAATATTTGGCTTATTATTGGTATTTTTGCATTAATTGCCTTAGCTGTTTTTGCTTTCAATAATAAAAAAATTGATGCTCCAACTAATAACACTGCCAATCCATCTGGCGAAGATAAAATTTATACTAATGCCGAAGTGCCAACTAAAATGACATTATTTTATTCAGCTACCTGTCCACATTGTAAAAATGTTGAAGAATATATTGCTAACAACAATATTAAAGCTAAAATTGATTTAGATGAAAAAAATGTTGCCGAAGAAGAAAGCGTTCAAATTTTATTAGCCGTGGTTCAAAAATGCGAAATGTCTCAAGAAAGTATTGGTGTTCCGTTTCTTTGAACTGGTAGCGAATGTATTACTGGCGATCAACCAATTATTGAATTTTTTAATGGTCAAACTGAATAATTATCATTTAAAATCTCCGCGAATAATCGCGGAGATTTTTCTTTTAAAAACCATCTAACTAAAAGCTAGATGGTTTTTTATTGACAACTATAAAAAATATGATAATATATAAATATAAAGTTTTTCCTATCTTTGTCCATTTCTATATTTGCGGTATAGAAAAGAAAGGGGATACGATGTTACCACCTTGGCTCACGAGCTGAGCGTAAGGCATTACCCTAGTTCTCGGGGTGTGAGAACATAAGCCATCTTTTCCTTAAACTTAAAGGAGATAATGGTATGATATATATTAGATACGTCAAACAAAGCTCTATTGGAGCAGGTAAATAGCCGCAATTATTTACTTGAAACAATAGGGCAACACTCGCTGTTTTAAAAATAAAATTGGGAAAACGGTCCAGCAAACTCTAAATATATAGGGAAAAACCTAAATATTATAAAGTCTGGAAAAACAATCCCGGTTAGATGAAAGGCGTTGTGATCATCGACCTTTAGGCAAATTACCTCGCCTTTCATCAACATTTTTAATAGGTTCTAGTGTGGGAAATCCCGACTAGACCTTTTTCATTTATATCACTTTTCT
>Ga0116157_10001454_pt1 | contig 23703 bp, 24 predicted proteins | sample AD_UKC048_MetaG_FD_89882 | JGI IMG/M metagenome (GOLD analysis project Ga0116157, IMG submission 89882) | Active sludge microbial communities of municipal wastewater-treating anaerobic digesters from USA - AD_UKC048_MetaG | ecosystem: Engineered > Bioreactor > Anaerobic > Digestate | place: USA... | reverse complement strand
TATGAAAAGAAAAGCAACAGCCATATGGCAGGGAAACGGGATGGAAGGCAAAGGGAGCCTGAACTCCGTCAGCGGGGTATTTAAAGGCACTCCGTATTCATTTGTAACGAGGTTTAAGAACGAAGTGGGAGTGGAAGGGACCAACCCCGAGGAGCTGATCGCGGCGGCGCACGGCGGATGTTTCGCCATGGCGCTGAGCTTTGCGCTGACCAATGCCGGATTCGTCCCTGAAGAGCTCAAAGTGGAAGCAGCGGTTAATATCGAATTCATGACCGATCATTTCGAGATCACGGGTATCCACCTCGATCTGGCGGGAAAAGTCCCAGGGATAACGGCGGATAAATTCGAAGAACTGGCCTCGGCAGCCAAGGCCGGATGCCCGGTGTCGCGGGCGCTGAGCGCGGTGCCTATCACGCTTGCGGTAAAGCTGGCTTAAAAAAAAGAGTGCCCCGGCTTCCGGGACACTCTTTTTGCTTTAACTTGAAGCAGTAAGTGCCACTGATATCTTAACGATAGTTTGAATAACGTTTTTCCCTTGGAGCATCTTCCCTGGGCCTTGCTTTTTTGACGACGATTTCGGCGTGGTCATACTGGCAATTGTCAAGTTCCTTGATCGCTTTGTTCGCCTCGTCATCGTTCGACATCTCAACGAATCCGAATTTCTTCGAATAACCTGTCATACGGTCGGTTATCACATTGGCTGAAGTCACTTCGCCATACTCTTCAAATAAAGTCCTTAAGTCATCGCTTGTCGTGGATGAGCTTAGTTTTGCAACAAAAATGTTCATGATTAGATAAAATAAAATTGATAAATACGTTAGGTCGAAAACTGTAAGAAAGGCAGATCGTCGGTAGGAAATGCGAATCAATATAATTTTAAACGCGGCAAAGGTAAATAAATAATTGATTCTCAAAACATTTTATTGGGATTTGGCGTTAATAAAATAATCAACTTAAAAAATAAAATAATATAAATATATGTAAAAATTAAATATTTGTCGTATCTTGTACGAAATATTGATTCACACTTTTATCAAATTCACATACATACAATGAAAAAAGACACGTTGGAAAACAGGTTGAATTTAGCGCGCCTGAAAGCGAAAATCCCCGATGACAAACTTTTGATGGGCTCCGTAATAAAAAAATATCCTGTAGTCCTTGATGGTGGAAAAACAGTTATTTACATATCCGATAAAACCAAGGTTGAAGAAACCAGGCTGAAATATGAGATGCTGAAGAACAGCAAGGCACCGGACCATTACACAAAAAAACAACAATAGTTTTCTGCATTGCCGGATGGCGGCGATGATCCTTCATCTCATCCGGGTTCTCACAATGACCGGGATCTTACGGGTAGTTTCAAGGGCCTCATACAGCCGGATGATTTCCTCTTCGCCGACGGCAGAAGCCACCACTTCCCGGATAGCGACCACATCAAACCCCTTAACTGTATTGGCAATGAAATAGATCTCCGTTTCATTTTTTGCACTTCCGAAATCCTTCAGGTTCCAGGAGCAGATGGAGAGTTCCCGCGACCGGGCGGTTGAGAGGTGGCAAATAAGAATGATTAGGATGAGGCGGTGCATGTCCTGATTTTGTAGCCAGGCGAAGGTAAAACAAAAACTGATCACAGCCGCAACGGATGCTGCCGGCCGGATGCAAATGAAAGCTGGCGATATTGCTGTGGACGCATATTGCAGGACTTAGCCCTAAATATCATCAAGTATATAAACCATAATATTCCATAGGTGGCTCGGAGATATTGTAATCAATTTCTGATGGAAAAGGATGTCTAATGAGATCAAAGTATGTGTAAAACATTGTATATTTCAAATATCAAATTTTTTTTGGATAATAAGTTGGTTGTTTGGCATGTCCCAACTACCTTTACTTGATGATCCAATTGATATCTTTAAGAATTAGATAATGGAAAGCCAGATTATTAAAAACAAGGAATTTCTCAATATCTTGAAAGAAAAACTTTCAAAAGGAAATAAACGCTCAATCCATCTAAATGTACTACCAAAAAACTCAGCAACTCGAATTGACCTTACTGAGATCAATTTGATTGATGAACACTTTTCCGAGAAATTTATTCAAAAGCTTTTCAATAATCCAAAATTTAAAATAGATATATCATTTGATATTGATTTTGATTTTAACAAATTGGACGATAAACTTCAAATAAAAACCCAAAAAGCGATTAAACGCTTAAAAAGTATTAGTAAACAAAACATCGACTATAATTTAGAACATGGTATTGAACCCTTTGGTTTTGGCTTTCCTATAATATATAAGAGGGATAAAACTGATCCTAAAAACATTATAAAATCGCCTCTATTGATTTGGTCTCTTGGCATTGAAGAAAATCGCCAATTTTCAAATAGATGGACTATAAAGCGTGATGAGGATTTCCCAGTCTATTTTAATGATGTGTTAATTTCCCATATTGAAATGGATGAGGGTATAAAACTAAACTCTATTTCTAAAGATTTTCTTGAAGATTCTATTATTAGCAAAGATGAATTATTAGACATTACATGTGAGTTTATATCAAGGTTTGGTGCTCCAATAAGTAATGAGACTGCTGATAAAAAAGTATTTTCAATAGTTCATTCAGAGACTATTGCAGATAAATCAGATTTGATTAATGAAAAACCTGCTATTATCGGGAGTGGTGTCTTTGGACTTTATATAAATCAAAAACAAAGCATCATTGAAGATGTGAAAGCTCTATCTGGGCAAATCGAAGAATATAAATCCAATAAATTAGTATATGAAAATTTTAAAATAAATCCTTTTTCTTCTGTAGCAACTGATCCTTCTCAACAGAGCATATTAAATAATATTTATGCCAATCAGCGTATAATTATTCATGGTCCACCAGGTACAGGAAAGAGCCAATCATTAACAGCAATTATTACCAATGCGCTCTCCAATAAAGCAAAATGCCTGGTGGTTTGTGAAAAAAGGACTGCATTAGATGTAATTTATAACAATCTTAAAGAGGTTGGTTTAGATCAGCTATGTGGGGTAATTGAGGACACTTCAAAAGACAGAAGACGTATTGTTGACAAAGCAAGAGATACTATTGACGATATACTTCAAACAAAGTATAGGTATACAGATTATCATTTTGATCCAAGTCGATATAGAAAATTAATTGATGAAACTAAAAAACTTTCAGATGCTCTTAACCAATTACACAATACTATCGATAAAACAATTATTGGAGATTCAAACTGGACGAAAATCGTTGGTCAATTCCTTCATCATGCTAAAAACAATGAATATGCAGAATATCTTGAAAAGAAATTACCAAATGATAAATTTGAATTTAATGAAGATGAATTCGATGAACTTACCTTAATCATCGATAAAGCAATTAAGTTAAAATCAGATTACAATCAGAATGATAGCAAGCTTGAAATCTTAAACTATCTAAAATTTAAGGATAAACAATTTTTAGATGTAAAGAAGATATTCGATACAGAGTTGCTTTATTTAGCAAAAGAAATCAAAGATAATTTGGACTATATCCCTCAAATCAATTTTGTCAATTACCACAAAAGACTTATATCAATGTTAAGTTTAGTCAGTAAAAGATATAAGTTACTTAAATTATATTATAATTCTTATCAAGGCTTAATAAGTAAAATCAATGAAGGACAATATTTTAAAGCTTATCATGAAAATAAAACTAAGTTTGAAGAGCTTAAATTGCAGTTACATGAAATCTCACAAGACATTTATTCAGCCTTAGACGAGAAAGATAAAATATTAGAATTCGTTAAATGGCACACATTCAAAGCTTCGCTGAGCGAAAAACAGAAAGTATTGATTGAAGAATTGATTGCAAGTCCAGATAAAATTAAGGAGTCCTTTATTGCATGGTATTTTAATCGTCTGCTAAATATAAATTATATCCCAAAAATATCTTCCGAAGAATCTATTCCTGAAAGGTTGATTAATTTATTTGAAGATATTAAGAGCGAGAATTCAAAAAATGCATTAACTTTTTGGCAACAAAAAAGAATCGATTCAATATATAGATATAATAGAACACATGACGTTTTAAATGCCAAACAATTATATGCGAAAGTAAATCGGGACAATAAAAAGAAAAGTTTAAGACAAATAATCAAACAAGATTTCGAGCTGTTTACAGACATCTTTCCAGTAGTTTTAGTGAATCCTGCGGTCTGTAGTTCTATATTTGATCTTAAAGAAAACCTTTTCGATGTTGTTATATTTGATGAAGCAAGTCAGTTAAGGATCGAGGATACTTTTTGTGCATTAATTAGGGGTAAAATAAGAGTTATATCAGGTGATGAACATCAAATGCCTCCATCCTCATATTTCACTTCTACGGATTTTTCCTTGGACGCGGAGGAATACTCTGATGATGATGATTTTGAGAAACAAAGACAGGATGCAGTAATTGAATTAGCTAATAAAGAGTCCTTATTGGAATACGCTTCTGATTTAAACTACTTTGATTTATTTTTGGATATTCATTATCGTTCCCGCCATCCCTTTTTAATAGATTTTTCAAACGCAGCATTCTATGGTAATAGGCTAACTCCAATGCCTGCATTTTCCGATTACAAACCCATCCGGTACATACAAGTCAATGGGAAATATGAGAATCAGGTAAATTACCAAGAAGCTCAACAAGTAATTCAACTTTTAAAAACCGAAGTTAGTGCAGATCACAATGGTGAATATCCAAGTGTCGGAATTGCAACTTTTAATCTCCTTCAAAGAAATTTGATTTGGGATGAAATAAGTAAGGAAGCACAGCTAGATTATAAATTCGGGAATAAAATCGAAAAGCTTTTTGTAAAGGGTTTATTTATTAAAAACCTGGAAAACATACAAGGAGACGAAAGGGATATTGTGATTATTTCGACCACCTTTGGAAATAATAAAACAGGTGTATTCAACGAATTATTTGGGCCATTGAATATCAAAAGTAAAGGTCATCGTCTTTTAAATGTAATAATTACTCGAGCTAAATATAAGATATATATATGTACTTCATTTCCTGTTGAACGCATTCAGCAGTACAAGGACCATATTGTCAACAACGGTAATATTGGCAGAGGAGTTCTATTTGCTTACTTGGCCTACGCAAAGGCTATTGAAGAGGGCGACTTTGAAACTAAAGATTTTATCTTGAAATTGTTGAGCGAACATAGCAATACAAAATCCCATCTAACTTCCCAAAAAATTATATTTGGCACAGAATCCCCCTTTGAGGAGGAAGTCGTACAAAGCCTCATTGAAAATGGTGTTGATCAAGAAAAAATAGAATTACAACATCAGTGTGGCGGTTTCCGAATAGATATCATAATTAAATCTAAAAGAACCAATAAACCCATTATTGCGATTGAATGTGATGGGTCTTCATATCACCAAAGTAATGAAGCATATGTTTGGGATATATTTAGACAAAAGCAGTTAGAACAGTATGGCTTGAGATTTATTAGAATTTGGTCTACAAATTGGTGGCAAAATCCCAAATCTGAAATTGATAAATTGGTTAAATTTATTCAAGATATTGATAATAATGAAATTAGCTTAAATATAGAAGAGGTTCAAATAAAATATGATCGTGAGGTTAAAGATTTCATCCAAATCCAGGAGAATATTGATATTGATGAAGATGCAGAAACGATTGATGAAACACAAAAAAGACCACTCAGATTACCATCTTCGATGAAAGATAAAACTGTCAATAAAGATTCAATAGTTAAATTACTGAATATCAATCATGGTAAGGAGTTTTTAATTAAATTCTCTAATCAGGAGCATACCGACTTACGTCGTAACGATATATTTCAATGGATTTACTTCGAATCGCCTTTAGCAAAATCACTTTTAGGCCATAAAATTGGAGATGTCATTGAAATCAAGTACTCGAGAGAACAATTTAAAATTCTGAACATTAATTAGTTAATCAAATTTAATTCGCTTTTTTGATATCTTTATTAACTTAGGCTTTGTTCATTGTCAAAAAACCTTCACTTATAAATTCGTACAATCCGATTCCATTGTCTCATAAAGACCTTTCAATTCACAAGTGGTTATAAGATACATCTTGTCAGATAAGTGTGCTATTTTATAAAGGCTCACGCAGGTCAGTTTGCACGGGTATGCCAGTGCCTCCAACAATAAAATATGAAAATAGTACGTGCAATTTGAAAATTATACTTTAAATTTGCACGGTAGTAAAATCATCCATGTATTATTCCCGGGAAATAGAAAAAGAGGTCTTAAAAAGCATTGCTAATAATCCCGTTACTGCAATTACAGGGCCCAGGCAATGCGGAAAATCAACGCTGGCAAAGCATATTGCGGAGCTTTCCGGGAAGGATACTCTTTACCTTGACCTTGAGAAGCCATCTGATCTCAGTAAACTGGATGATCCGGAATGGTTTTTAGGATTGCAGAAAGAAAAATTAATTTGCCTGGATGAAATACAGAGAAAGCCGGAGCTGTTCCCATTACTGCGTTCATTGGTTGATGAATGGGCCGGGAATGGACATTTTCTGGTATTGGGCTCTGCCTCACGGGATCTGCTCCGGCAGAGCTCGGAAAGCCTTGCGGGAAGGATCTCTTATAAAAGATTGACGCCATTTCTGTTAAGTGAGTTGAATAACGAAATCCAATTACCGGATTACCTGTCAAGGGGAGGTTTCCCCAGAAGCGTTTTAGCCAGGGATAATGAACAATCATTGAGATGGAGGGAGGATTTTATCTCCACTTTCCTGGAAAGGGATCTTCTGTTATGGTCGGGCTTTTCACCGGTTACCATGCGTAAGTTATGGCAAATGCTTGCCCACCTGAATGGCCAGGTTGTAAATTTTTCACTGCTGGGTAGTTCGCTTGGGGTAAGTCATACAACCGTAAGGAATTACGTGGAGCTGCTGCAATCGACATTCATGCTTCATTTACTTCAACCTATTGCATCTGGCACAGGCAAACGGCTGGTAAAGTCGCCCAAAGTTTATCTCAGCGACACAGGGATAAATAATGCCTTGCTTAAGATTGCCGATTTTGAGCAACTGGCCGGCCACCCTTCTTTCGGAACGGCTTGGGAAACCACTGTTCTTAACAATCTGACAGGGACATTTCCTCATTTCAATTTTTATTTCTACAGGACCGGCCATGGGGCTGAAATTGATATTGTTGTTGAAAACGGTGAAAAAAGAATTGCTGTCGAGTGCAAGGCAAGTTTGTCGCCCAGACTTAGTGCAGGTACATTCATCGCTATTGCAGATGTCCGGCCGCTGGTATGTCTTGTTGTCACTCCGGCAGAGAAAGGCTGGCCGATGAAGGATGGAGTTGAAGTGGTCAGTATCGGTGAAGCGATCCGGAAGATCAGGGATCTGCTCAGTATGTGACCATTATATTCCCCCTTCGGCATAACTCATTCGTAGCAGCTTTGCTGTTGCAAATCTGCAAAGAATGAGTATAAAACAGCTGCGGTTGATCTCCTTGTTCGCCTCATCTTCATTCGACATTTCAACGAATCTGAATTTATTCGAATGACCTGTCATGCGGTTGGTGATCGCATTGGCTGAAGCGTTCATTTAAAATCGGACTGCATCGGGAACCTGCTCTTCTTCAGTAATTCATACCGTAGTCTCGTTTCGGCTTCCTTGCTTTTATCGGTGATATATACAATCGTTTTGCCATTATCCATGACTACAGGGAATTTATCACATGTTGCCCCCATCAGTAATTTTTCATCGGAGATCTTTTCTTTATTGTGTTGCATTCTCATCCTGTTTTCCAGCCGGTCGTTTTTCATCTTGATATTTATAAGAATATATGTGATTTAAAATATTTCACAAGATACGAATAATATATATTACATTATCATATTTACTGAAGTTTATTTATTAACAATACTTTAAATCACGGTCAAATGGAATGAAATATAACTTAACGTTGTAATTGTGGCCTGCTGAACCTTTTCCGGTGGCGGTTGTTTATCTGTGAAACTTTAACTCATGAAAATAGCCGTACTGGGAACCGGGATGGTCGGAGAGGCCATCGGTTCAAAATTAATAGAGCTCGGCCATTCGGTCAGGATGGGCTCGAGAACAGCGACCAACGAGAAAGCATTGGCCTTTGTGGCAAAGCATCCGGGAGGCAAAGCTTCGGCGGGGACTTTTGCCGGCGCAGCCGCTTTTGGCGAGGTCATCTTCAACTGCACGAAAGGGACGGAGTCAATGAATATCCTCCGCAGTGCCGGCATAGAGAACCTCGACGGCAAAGTGCTGGTCGATGTAGCCAATCCGCTCGATTTCTCCAACGGCATGCCGCCATCGTTATCGGTTTGCAACACCGATTCGCTCGGGGAGCAGATCCAGCGGGAATTTCCCGGGGTGAAAGTCGTAAAGAGCCTCAACACTATGTGGTGCGGACTGATGGTCAATCCCGGCATGCTGAACGGAGGCGACCACCATGTGTTCATGAGCGGCAACGACGCCGGGGCTAAGGCCGTTGTATCCGGCCTGCTGCAGAGTTTCGGCTGGAGGAGCGAGAACATCATCGACCTGGGCGACATCACCACTGCCCGCGGCACCGAAATGATGCTTCCTGTATGGCTAAGCCTCTTTATGGCCAAAAACCATGGCGCCTTCAACATCAGGATTGTGGGGTAGATCGGGAATGAGGGGTGGGATGTGCTGAATTCGAACCGGTGACCTCATTTCTTACAGGATTAATCTTATTATTTCGGACAAACAAGGCCACCTATTTCGGTGTAAAGTAGGCCAGTCATATACTACAACCTCTTTGCCCCGACATTTTTAATTTTTCACCCTTTCCATGCCCTGACATTTTCATTTTATACATCTTTTTTTGTGAGTTTCCCCGAACCTCAACCATATAAAAAAAGAGTAAAAAATACCCATTGTGAATGATAATGTTTATTAGTGTGTTGATGGCGAAATGGAAGAGAAGATATTCGATTGTCGATGGTCGATTGTCGATGGTCGATGGGAAATAAGCGGGAATCTGCGTCTAAATCCGCGAAAATCTGCGAGAAAATAAAGTAAAGGATGAATTTCTTTTACTTGAAAATAATGTCGGGTCAGGTTTTAATTTCAATCCCTGTTCTTTGGATTTCATGGACAAAGTGATTTTCAGATTTAAATTCAGCAGATGAAATCGGGTGAGGTTCAATTCGGGAATCAATTTGTGCTGCAATCAGCATTAACTGTACCTGTAAATCAAATCGTTCTGTTTCTTTTAAATCACTGAAGATGAGAGCGACATCTATGTCACTATAACTCCCGGCCTTCCCTTTGGCATAAGAACCAAACAAGATAGCTGTTTCTATACCGCTGAATCTATATCGAACAAGATTTAAATACTTTTCTAAGATATCAGCAATGTCTTTATCCATGTTCTTATTTCTTTTAATTCATCCAGCCACCTTGCTGTAAATTCCGGAGTGCATTTCAGCTTAAAACTGGTCTTGTAATCATCGTATCTGGCATTGATTTTAAATGCAGTTATCGTAAGTAGTCTTTCTTTCTGGTCTTGGGTCAATAATAATCCTGAAAGCTCCGCCAATCTTAACAGATTGTGAATATAAGGAGGATAATCTGAATTCATTTTCACAAAATATGCCTTAAAAAGTTTTTCAAGCATTAAATGTCCGATAAATAGTGCCCAACTATATCGCTTTGAATCGAACAAGGTCAGCATCGTATCAAAATCTTCGTCCGAACCATCAATCCAATAGTGAATAAGTTTATTCCGGTTTTCTTCTGTCATTTTCATTACTTCAAAGATACAAAAAATCCAATAAGTAATTAACCATAATCATATCAACCCGTTGACATTGACAATTCAACTTAAAAAGATGCTGACAACTGGAATGCAATTCACGCAAATCAAAGCGCTGCTTTCGCAGAAATTTATTGTAATGATTATTATCAGCGGGAATCTGCGTCTAAATCCGCGAAAATCTGCGAGAAATTATGTTCCGGTAATAACATCTTTTTTATAACTTTGCACCCCTAACGGGATGTTAGCTCAGTTGGTTCAGTCCCGAGCACCCGGGATCACACGCATGAGTTCTTTTTGGGATGTTAGCTCAGTTGGTTCAGTCCCGAGCACTCGGGATCACACGCATGAGTTCTTTTTGGGATGTTAGCTCAGTTGGTTCAGTCCCGAGCACTCGGGATCACACGCATGAGTTCTTTATGGGATGTTAGCTCAGTTGGTTCAGTCCCGAGCACTCGGGATCACACGCATGAGTTCTTTATGGGATGTTAGCTCAGTTGGTTCAGAGCGCATGCTTCACACGCATGAGGTCACTGGTTCGAATCCAGTACATCCCACAAGGGTTTCAGGAATATCCAAATACTCTGGTGTAACATTTGGTGTATTTTTTTTACATTCCATCTTTTAATAAGAATATGTTATGTCTCTCGGATTATTAACTCAAACGTGGGTCGAAATAGCAAGTAAAGGGGATAAGGTCTCCGACCCAGACAAAAGAAAATTATTTTTTGAGGAAGAATTATACAAATTCCAGCGACATAACTCCGGAGAGGAGGCGGAAAAGATAATAAAATTATTCGAGACCAAGATCAAGATATGTGAAACCTTGATCCAAGCGAAAAGTCATGATAAAGGAAATGAACCGTCCAATATGGTAAAAGGATGGATAGTCTATTTTGAAAAAAGTAATTCAGAAACCGTAATGCAGGCTATTTCCAGGATAATGAAAGGAAAAGAATGGATCGGAAGTCCAAATACTATTAAGAATAAATATGATATCGTCATAAGAATAGTTAACGGTAAAAATCACGCCACAAATCAACAAAAAAGAGATCTCTTTTCAGCAATATCAATGTTGAATGGCGAAAAGAAGTCTAAAGCTGAGGCTCAATACTTCAATTTAAGATAGCCAGTTTAAGAATCTTCACCTTCAATACGCATTGCAACCCCGTTGCAAACTTCCATATTAATTTCTTGATAATTAATATCTTTGACTACAACCCCTCATTGTAATAAGTTGTATATCAGCTAATTGACTCGTTTTATTTATTAATTTTACTAATTGTAAATTTTTATTTTCTTTTAATATGAAAAGGAAGTTTTATTCAGCAGATGAGCTCAGAGCCATTCAAGCAAAAAAATATATCAATATCGATGAGTTTTGCGCCCTTACTGGGTATTCCCGGCAATGGGTTTATGGTGAACTATATAAGGCACGGGTGCTAAATGAGGGGATCCCATATATTAAGTTCGGTCGTGCAGTGAGATTCGACTTGGAGAAAGTAATGTATTGGTTGGAATCTCGACACGAAACATTCCGCCCTATGTCAGAAGCGATACGAGTCAATTATGCTAAGAAATATGGGAGAATCAAAAAATGAATTTCATAAAATTGGGGCGAACCAAAAAGATATTATCAGCAGCAGCGATGCACACATTAAAGACGGCTTAGCGCTTCAACTTTAGAAATACAGTGCCTTCAATGTCCAATATACGAGGTTATGAATACGAGATCCTACAGCCCTAAAAACGATACGTCAGGGAGGCCAAGAAAATACACTGTGGAGTATATTCTACATGAAGTAAACCAACCTCTGATTGTCAAACTTATTTACAAGCGATTTGGACATGTAGGTTGCTCAATTTTTTACCGACTGATTGAGCACTTAGGATCAGCAAGATACCATTATATAATCATCAATAGCCAGGATGACCTGGACTTGTTGCTGCTAGAACTTGGCATCGAGGAACAATTTTTTATGGAAATAATGAGATTTCTCGTCAAGCGCAAATACTTGGATGAAGAACTTTTCAAAAAGGGTGTCATTTTTTCAGATGAATTTGTCAGATCGGTAAATCCTGTTTATACCCATAGAGGTTACCCCCCATGGACATCAACAGATGTTAAAAATTACTTGTCATTCAATAGAGAAAAAGAAGCAAAAAGAGAAATTGATGAAGATAATATTGTGTATAATAGAGAATTATCTGAAATTGGGGTTACGGAAGATGAAATGCAAATTTCTGAATCCGAAATACCACCTCCAGAAGCTGAAATTCCACACAAAAATAATCCTATTAAAAACAAATCTTCGGATTTTTGTCCGAAAGACCTCATTCAGGATATCGCCTACATCAGGAATAAGAGCAGGATAACAGGGATCTCGACTGATTTGATAAAATCGATATTAATAGATTTCATAGAAGATGCGAGGCCAGGCCAATATACCAATTTCAACAATTTCAACTTTGATTTTGACCAGGTCCTTAAGAACATCAAATCTAATATGAAAGTTGTTAATGAAACAAAGTTAAAGCGTGTGGATGAACAGCCACAAAAGCCTCAACTGAAAATACCGCAACATAATGAAAGCCATCTGGATGAAATATGCCTGGCCGTGCTCGAAGATACCGAATGGGTCTATAATAACCGTTTGAATGTTATTGTCAAACAGTATGGGTATAGCTACAACTTAAATAAAGAACAACACTCCAATCTTCTCAAATTATTCGCCAACAGGCATTACGGACAATTCGCCAACGTGGAAGAATTTAAAAAGCAATTTATTCAATGGTCAAAAGATTTAAGTTTATAGCATTACTCAAACAATTCAACGAACTTGCATAAGTGTAAGTAGCCCATTTTTGCCACGGATCAAACTTAGGCAGTTTTCTTCTTTGACCTCCTCCCATTTTCAGTACCATTTTAATAAGAAATTATCAGGCCATAATCCTGAACATTAGTCGTTCTTTCCATTCAGCCCCTCCACAATCCGCCTGAAACTCTCCAATCCCGCTTCCAGGTTCTCCACGATCTCCTGGGCCAAAACATCGGGATCGGGGAGATTGTCCAGGTCAGCAAGGCTTTTGTCTTTTAGCCAGAATATATCCAGACTGGTCTTATCCCTGACGGTGATTTCATCATAACTGAATTTCCGCCAGCGCTCTTCGGGATTTGATTCTGACCAGGTTTCTTTCCTGACATGCCGGTTCTCCGGGTTATAGCTGGTGATGAAGTCTTTCAGATCCTCATACTTCATGGGATTCTTCTTGAGCGTATGATGGATGTTCGTCCTGTAATCGTAGTACCAGACCTCTTTTGTCCAGGGATCTTTGGAGGCGGGATGAGCATCGAAGAAAAGGACATTTGCCTTGACTCCCTGGGCGTAGAAAACGCCGGTAGGAAGCCGGAGTATCGTGTGTAGGTCGGTTGTTTGCAATAACTTTTTCCGGACGGTTTCACCGGCTCCTCCCTCAAACAGCACATTATCGGGAACCACGACTGCAGCTTTCCCGGTGGTCTTAAGCAACGTATGAATATGCTGGACGAAATTGAGTTGCTTGTTGGAGGATGTTGCCCAGAAATCCTGCCGGTTATAGGTCCTGTCTTCTGTTTCCTCTTCTCCTTCCTCGTTGGTGAAGGTCATGCTGCTTTTCTTTCCGAAGGGAGGATTGGTCAGAACGTAATCGAACCGGTCGCCAGTGTCGGCAATGAGTGAATCGGTCGGTGAGATCATCGACTCACCGAACATCTCGCCTATGTTGTGCAGGAACATGTTCATCAGGCAGAGCCGGCGTGTATTGGCAACAATTTCATTTCCGGAAAAGGTTTTGTGTTTCAGGAACTCTTTCTGTTCCTGGTCCATCAAGTAAGTATTTACCAGGAAGTCGTATGATGCCAGGAAGAAGCCTCCTGTGCCGCAGGCGGGGTCGGCAATGGTTTTCATAGGCTCGGGCCGGATGCACTCCACCATGGTCCTGATTAGAGACCTGGGAGTAAAGTACTGCCCGGCCCCGGATTTGGTATCCTCTGCATTTTTCTCCAGCAATCCTTCGTAAATATCTCCTTTCACATCAGCTCCTATCATCACCCAGGTTTCGTCATCGATCATCTGGATGATTTTGTACAATTTGGCGGGGTCCTGGATCTTGTTCTGTGACTTTGAGAAAATGGCTCCAAGCATCCCCGGTTGGGAACTCAGCTCCCGAAGTAGCGCCGAATAATGCACTTCCAGCTCTGCTCCTCTTTTCGTGCGAAGACTTTCCCAGTTGTATGCTGCCGGGATCGGGATACTACGGTTATAGGGTGGTTTCTTATATTCATCGGCCATCTTTAAAAAAAGGAGATAGGTGAGCTGTTCCAGGTAGTCACCATAACCTACGCCATCATCCCGGAGGACGTTGCAGTAGGACCAGACTTTGGCTACTATTGTGGATGCGTTCATGTTGTCTTATTTGTCATTTTATTAGGCTGGAGATATATTCCCGATAAGCCGTTCGCTTCTTGTTTTTTAGATAATATCGTGTGCTTCTATAGAATGGAATCAACGGCCTCTCGAGTTCACATTGATCAGCATGTAATGGAACATGTATCCGGTGTTCTTTTCCATAATAAGTTGCTGGTTCTTGATAGAGGCCTGGTAGCTTTATCATGGCCATTGTGATGTAGTTGGTTGTGGCCAGGATGGGTATATTCTGCGAGATTCCCCTAACAATATCGAGTTCGTGTCGAAGTTCTTCGAGCCATACTTTTGATGCCAATAGCCAGTTACTTTTTTGTTTTGAAGTTACATCATTAAAATAGTTCTTGCATAAATTCTGGGCATATACATTATCCCATGTAAGTCCGATACTGTTAAGGTTGGATTCGATGATCCATGAATACTGCCTGTTTCGCCTGGATGCATCGGGATTTAAATCAAAGACGTACTCAATCTTATCTTTTGCGGGATTCGTAGGGTCTGCGCCAAGGATTATAGCTTTTATGTTACCTGCTGGTATATGGGGAAATGGAAACTGACCACCATTGGAAAACTTCTCGAATTCAGGGAGAGCAACTTTCTTGTTTAAAAGCCTCAGATAAATTTCAAATGAATATTCATTATATATCATTCCTTGCTGTTAATGAGGTAACTTTGTTCAAGTATGCAATTAATCACGCCTCAAAGTCTTGAAATGAAATCTGTACTTATCTCCATGCCTTTTAATCATTAGATATTAAGGAATATATCGGTTGCATGATTGAATTTCTAATGATTATTTTATTAATAATTGAATACTGTCCTGTAAATCATTAATTGCTTTTCTCATATCCAAAGTAGATTCAAGAAGTGATTCATTCATAACAGAATCTTGGTGACGAGATAATCTATTCAAGTAGTTGATCATTTCTGAGTAGTTGGCCATATTAACTGAATCATTGACCATCATTGTTTTAATTGCGACTTTCAAAGAGTCTATTTTTTTTGCATTTGAATTCTGATTTACAATTCGATAGAAAATATCGGGATTTTTATATATATTCTCGTTAAATTCTGACTGCATTTGGATTAAACTTGAATAATTTGAAACAATAGGTTTAATTTCATTTTGAATATTCATATTAATTATTGCAACAACAATATTGGCCAACCCAAAAATAACATTTGCAAAGGTTGCAATGAATACAACAGGGTTCTTATGGAAATATGTAGTTTTCGTTATAAATGCAAGTTTAATTCGCTGATATCCATTTAATTTGGCAAAAATCTCTTCAGTTCCTTCATTCCCACTTTTTTTGTAACCCCCTCCGAATGGGTACCTAAAGCGCACATTGACTTTATAATTGGATACTTTCTGATACGCCTTGCTGTGATCATATCGGAAATTTACACAATCGTCCTGATTATTTGGGAGTAGTGTGTCGTTTATCGGCCAAATATTGCCGTATTCTACCAATCCTTCACATACAGGATCTTCCGAAAAAATATTAGTCTTTGTTGCCCGAGTGTAAAATTTCAGTTTCATTGTTTGCGATTCTTTTAGTTATTATACCACCAGCCTCCCTTCAAATGCACTCTTCAAGATCGACTGCCTTAACGCCTCTGCCTGCTGCAAACTCTCATCAATATTCTGCTCCATCTGATCTACGATGTAGAAACGGGATTCGATTTCGTTAACGATTTTCTTCTGCTCATTTAGAGTGCTTACAGGTATTGGATATCTCTTTAATAAGAATGTTTCAATGCTTTCAACTGTCGTACCTCCTTTACTGCATTCTTTTCTTATCTCATCATTTTTGGCTTGCACAAACCAGTATATATATTCTGGAAGGGCATTAAACGGAGTAAATGCTTGCATATCCTGGTTAATAGTGACTTCAAATTCTGTAATAGCGACTGGTAATGTTCTTCTGATGATACCACTTCGTACAACAAAAAGGACAGACCCCGATTCTATGAGGTTTGTGGAAGAACTTTTAATAGCCAGAGATGTAATCTTATCGATTGTAGTGAAAATTATTTTTGATTTCATGTCTTTGGGAGAAACCCATGGTATATTTCCATTTTCCCAAAAATCGTTTCTTGATTTACTCGGAGTTCCTCCACCTTTCCAATTTCCAATTTCATTTAAGGGATAAACTCTCCACCCCTCAGGCAACTCACCCTCCTTCACCTCCTCATTTGTCAGCCTTCCTTCAAACGCCCACTTCAATAAACTCTGGCGGTATATCTTGAGTTGCTCTTTGGCATCCTTCAGGTTGGCAATGCCGTTGTCCAGTTCGCTGAATAATTCTTCGATCTTTTCTACAATGCGGTGCTGCTCGGGGAGAGGGGGGACAGGAACTGGAATCTTAGCAAATCCATGTGCTGATAGCTCTTTGAATGTTGTACCACTTGCCAATTCTATGGCAATGTTCTTTGCACTTTTTAAATAGTAATATAGATACTCATTGAATACCTCTTTGCTGGGAATAATGTTCTTAAAGCCCTGATTCGTACAAATATCATTAGCAGATATTGTAATATATCCTATTGGTGCCCTGGAAGAAAATAGAATAGTCCCTTTAGGTAATATTTTTGCAGATGATTTTTTTAAGCCTGACTCGCTCAGATTTCTTTTCCCTTTTGCAATAAATTTGCCATTATAATTAGTCAAATCCGCAGGAGTAATCCAGGAAATGTTACCATCCCAATATTCTAAAACTTTTGTTGATGGAGTTCCACCAGAAGCAATTTGCCCTAATTCTCCAAGGTTTTTAACATTCCAATGATCTGGATAATTTAACATCTCTTTGAAATACAGCTTAAATCACATTAAACTCAGGCATTTCATCGTAAATCCTACCCTGTAATTTCCTGCCCGCTTTCTTTTTATTGAATCCACCCCATTGCTTAAAGAAAAACTTGACGTTGGCCTTCTGGCATTGCTCCATGATATCAATCACCCAATCCGGATCCATAGGCCTTGCCTTCGGCCCACTTTCCCCGCCCACAATCACCCAATCGATATTTTCAAGATTCAAGTTGTGTAATGGCCCTATTAACGGTTCGCATGAGAGAAACTTTACCCGGGCCCTGGTTCTCCGTAGCAGGTCTATTCTAAATTCATTGTTTTTGTCTTCCACAGAAACCCCCATCCAGATGTTATGGCTCCATTTCAGCAGTCCTTTATCATCATAGTACTGCATCCTTTCGGCTCTTTTAGTGAGAACCTGGAATAAGTGCTGGGGATTGTCATTCATCACGTCGAATACTTGCTGCACGTATTGGATAGGAACGTTTTGGTGAAATAGATCGCTCATGGAATTGACAAACACTACCTTTGACTTTTTCCATTTATAAGGTTCATTCAGAGTGTCTGGGTGTAAAGTCAGCTTGAAACCATTACGGTACTTATCATGTCCCATTGCCTTCAACCTGCGTGACATAACCTCCGCATAACAGTGCTTACATCCCTGTGAAATTTTTGTGCATCCTGTCACTGGGTTCCAGGTCATTTCGGTCCATTCAATTTTCGATTGGGACATATTTATAATTCTAATTTAAGTTGAGGATTCGCATAACTTTCAATCTTTTTAAAGAATTGTACTCCCCTCGGATGCTTTGAAAAGAAAGCCAAATAATACAACGGTAGATTTTTTTCATTTGACCTAATCTGATACATATTGTGGTCTGCCAAATAACCCATCTCGGTCATTTGGGCTTTGTAAATATCAGCAAGAAATTTTACAAAATTCTTTGCTTTTCCACCACAGTACTTTTGATATTGTTCTCTCCAGTTACTCACACCAAGATAATTCTCAATTCTCGAATTTTCATCCTTTAAATACTTTTCTAAATTACGATTTGCATCCATGTGTAGTGCTTGGAGAATCAGAAAATCCATCAATCCCCTATTACCAAGCGTTTTAATAGTATTGAAATGCAAATTCAGGGAAAATGGATCGACAAAACAAAATGGTAAAACTGTGTTTTTTTTGTTATACGTTGGAATATGGGATAAAATCTCATCAATAGCTTCGTTACTATCCCTATTTAAGACTACCACATCATAATGGCTAAAATCTCTTTTTATTCGTTCTTTTAAACTTAAGTATCTTTCTGTATCTTGCTCACAAAGGATATACTTTGTAAAAGGTTTCTTTAATGATAATGCAATAAGTGAAGAGGAATAATAGATTTTGCCATTTTCTTTGACTTTTACATAACCAGCCCCCGCAAAAAGATCGATATAAACTAAATTGTGCCAATGATGATACATACCAGAAGTGAAAATTTCACAATAACTTCCGAATAACCTATATTTTTCTAATGACCATTCTCGGACTTCAGGTATAAATAAGCCATCATCTTCTGGGTTAATTAGAGGATTAAATGTCTTCATATTAAGCAACTAACACTTCATTTAATTCATTAATAATCACCTCCATCTCCCTGCCAAACAACTGGTCCATCCTCCCGATCCCGCCCTTGGCATCGAACGGGGCATAATCCAGATCTTCTTTTTCCAGGTGGATGCTCGCAGCGATGTGATCTTTGATCATCCTCAGCCACTCCATCTGCTCCTCGTTGAACTTGAGCGTACCTGCTTGCTTGCCAAAGACCCAGGACTGGAAATTGCGGTTCACGGTCTGGTCAAAGGGAGTCAAAGCCTGGTCTATGCCTGTCGCCCTGCGGATCAGCGAAACAAGGGCAGTCAGTTCGTTCCTGGGTGACCTGACATTCACCTTTTCAATGCGCTCATAGGCTTCCCAAACCCGTATAGGAGTCAGGGCAGGGCGACTCTTTTTCAGGACATCCAGCACCTCCTTGATCATCTTGAAGGTCAGTTCCCTGCGCCTGAAGGGTTGATTATAAAAGATGCCTAATGCAGTGATCTCGTCCTTGTTCTCCTCCAGGAATGTTCTGAAATCATTCACGATCTGCGCTGATGTTTCAGCGGAATGTTCATCCCATCCGGAATAAGTCACTTCATCAATATTAACATTGTCAATAACCTGTTCCAGCGACTTCTTGACTTTAATCACAAAGTCAATCAGCTTTCCGTTGAAGTTGCTTTTTGCCGTCCTGATAAGTTTATCCTGTGCCTGGGTAAGCTGATCATCCGATGGCGATTGATTAACCGGGATATTGAAACTTTCACGGGCAATCGTTTCAATGCGGTCCGGATTATGTGCGTTGATAAGATCATGAACGACGGACTGTATCTCTTTGCCTCCGCTTTGTTCCTTAAACTGGGCTTTGTCCTGGCTGCTCATCTGGTTAGATAACCGGGCCAGCCTGCCCGCCACTGACATGAACGTGTCCTCATCCCTGGCACCGAGCATGACGGCATTAAGCAATTCTTTCAAAGGAACCGACTTCTTCCGTTCCATCGGCTGGCTTTCCGTCTTCACTGATTTTGTCACCCCGACTGCATCAATCACCACGAAATGCGACTTCGCCGCAATAGCTGAAGGGGTAACTTTTTTCAGCTCATCAGCTTCAAGGGTTCTCGTGCCACGGCCTTTCATCTGTTCAAAATAGTTCCTGGAACGCACATCCCTCATAAAGATGAGACACTCCAGTGGCTTTACATCGGTGCCGGTGGCAATCATATCCACAGTTACGGCAATGCGGGGATAGTAAGCATTCCGGAAATTGGACAATATCGATTTTGGATCCTCCTCGGCCCGGTAGGTCACCTTTTTACAAAATTCATTGCCTTCTCCAAATTCTTCCCTGACCACCTGGATGATATCATTGGCATGGCTGTCGTCCTTGGCGAAAATCAGCGTCTTGGGAACCTCCGTTCGTCCGGAGAATATATCATACAGTGATTCCCTGAAAGTCTTAATAATCGTCCGTATTACGCTGAAATTGACGATATCCTTGTCGAGCTGGGTAGGGGCATATTCCAGGTCCTCCTCAAGCTGCTCCCATCGTTTCTGCCTTGTCAGACGGTCCCGCTTGTCAACAAATTCTCTGGCAGCGATCTTTGCCCCGTCTTTGGTGATCTCCGTTTCGATCAGGTACACCTCATAGCCAACATTAACCCCGTCGGCAACGGCATCCTCGTGTGAATACTCGCTGACAATATTCTGGTTAAAGAACCCGAAAGTGCGCTTGTCTGGTGTCGCCGTCAGGCCAACCAGGAAGGCATCGAAATAATCCAGCACCTGTTTCCATAGGTTATAGATGGACCTGTGACATTCATCCACGATAATGAAATCGAAGAATTCGACAGGCACCCTTGGGTTATAAGCCACCGGTACAGGTTCTTTTGGCTGGTAAGTATCGTAGGGGCTGATATCATCCGCACCTTCGGGCAATTCCTCACCCTTCAGAATGGAATACAGCCGCTGGATGGTACAAATGCAGACCTGGTTGGTTGGAGAGATGTATTTCGAGTTCAACCGCTGAACATTGTACAACTCAGTAAACTTCCGGTTATCGTCCGACGGGATATACCGCTGGAACTCCTGTTCTGCCTGTTCACCCAGGTTGCGGGTATCGACCAGGAACAGTATCCGTTTCGCGTCACAATGTTTCAGGAGCCGGTAGATAGCAGTAATAGCAGTGTAAGTCTTGCCGCTCCCTGTGGCCATCTGGATCAACGCACGGGGCCTGTTTTGCTTCAAGGAAGCATCGAGGTTATTAATAGCCGTATACTGGCAATCCCGAAGACCCTCACGGCAAAGCGCTGGAAGGTCATTAAACCTGGCCCTGAGGGATCTGGGTTCCGAGTGCCATTCCTTTAACGTCTCCGGTCTTTGAAAAGTAAATACTTCCCTGGAGCGGGGATTCGGATCCCGCATATCTGTGAAACGGGTGACAGCCCCGGTAGATTCCCAGACAAATAAAAGAGGTTCGTTATCGAAGTACTTCACCTTGCTCGTGGCATACTGTTCAGCCTGGTCCTCATGGTAGATCAGGCGTTGTCCTTCCTCCTCCTTTTTTGCCTCAATAACGCCGACCGGATGTTGATCGATAAACAGGATATAATCCGCCGGCCCGATATCAGTCTGAAACTCTCTGACCGCAATACCCAATCCTGCAGAGAAGTTTATCTCATCTTTATTCTGGATGACCCATCCACTATCGATAAGAAGGGCATCTATCTGATCCCGGGCTTTCTGTTCGGGCGTTTGGTTTGGGGGCATGTGGGATTAATGTGGGAGTAAAGGTAGGGAATAATATGATTTAGCAATTATCGATGGTGCTTTTATCGATTCATTACCGGAAATTTTCAGGATGAGTTATTGAAACTGAGCTGGTTCTTTCTTAAGAAGATACAAGGGCTTAAATAGAATCCTTTCGTAGAGATTACAACGACTTTAGACCACACAGTTCTTTGCAGGGAAAAACGCCATCCCAGGTGGAATGGGAGGACGTCAAGACCCGGAAATCTCTACTTTAGAAGTGTCCTGAAAATGGGAGGACGTCAGTAAAGATATGGAAAATTTAAGGATGCATCAGGTAGATAGACGATTTCCGATTTGTGCTTGCCTAAAATAGTTCAATGTCTTTTTCTATAAAAATATTGCTACATTACAATAAAAGTCAAAACCTAACCAGGTATCATAATTAATTCTCTTTTAGTTTTCGTCTATCTATATCTTTATCAAAACCTTTAACTAAGTTTTTAAGTTCGTTGCTATTATAGAAGTCCAAACACTTCATTATTCCTAAAAAGTAGTTACCGTAACTTTTATAGACTTTTTGGCTATAAACTTTTGAAACACTATCAACCATGCTATATACTTCTATATTATATGCACCAGTCTCAAAGTACCCAGAAGAACTGCCATCTTTATTAAATAGACTGTCTCCTTCATATATAAATTGTAAACATTTACAAAAGGCATAATTTTTAAGCTTAAGCCTTTCTTCGTGAAGTTTTTCTTTAGATAATTGTGCGAAACAATTGATACTAACAAAAAGAAAAAATGAAAATAAACAAATCTTATTCATAACCATATATTTAAGGTAATAACCACATTGAGGCACTATTACATTCATTCCAATAACAATGGTTTTCGCAACTGCTGCCATTCCATAAATCAAAATGTCCTGTCGCATTTGACCATCCACAATTTTGGAAAAATATTATACCTTTTTTATCGGCAAAATCAGAAGCATTTCCTGTACAGTCAGCAGGTCCATAAGTATCGATCAAATAATTCTTTAGATCTGAAACTTTATAAAAATACCATTTACCATCTGAGCCAGAACCTGTTTGTCCATATATATGGGGGATTTCAGCACCGCTGTAATTCAAAGCCCTACTCAATCTTAATGCACAAGAATTACTATACGTCACCGGATTACTAAGATGATTTTTGTATACCTTGCCACCAATAAGTTTATATACTCCGCTTGATGACAAAGATCCCGGATAATTCTTTGCCATATCCTCAAATGATGGTAATTCTAGAACTTTTTCTGAGGATTGAAAAAGATTGAAAAAATCATTTCTTTGACTTGGCGTTGCATCATTATCCAGCCAGTATCCAAAGTCTTTTAGAGCAGCATTCAAAGATCCGTATGATTTACTATATGTGCCATCATCAGGACTTCCATGGAAAAGGTACTCAATAATTATACACCCGCCGAAGACTTCTGCATCAATTCCTAATTTCTCCAGCAAAATTGCCTGTTCCAGTTCCGCTTCCCGGCGCTTGTCCATACCGTCTCTGAAAGGATCCTGATATTCTATCGGAAAGGTGCGCTGCAAAAACATACCATTAATGTAATCATAATTATGCTGATTCAACCACTGAGCATATCTGTATAGTTCAAAACCGGTTGATCGTATCCCTCGTATTCTATCCGCCCATCGTCCATCGGGATCGACGGCGATCACGGGATTATTGCCCATGCCGACGTACGAGCTGGCGAACTGGCCGGCGGGATCGGGGATGTGCCAGCCATCCGCCCCTCTCCCGGCCTCTCCCCACACGGGGAGAGGAGAGGATTTCATGGGCGATTTTGCATTGAACATTTTACATTTCTTTCGAATATCTTCTCCTCCATCACCCCATCAACACGTTAAAAAATATTTTCATTCGTACTGGGTATTTTCCATTCTTTAATACATGGCCGAGGTTTGGAGAAGCTAACACTGAAGGGAATTACTTAATGTCATCTATTTTATATTGACCTTCCTCTTTTATCACAATCATATAGATGGTGGCATTAATTTCCTTTTTCACAACATTAGGAACAAGATCAGCTACAATATTATAGGAAATGATAAACTCGTTATTACTTCGTTGGTCTTTTTCAATTGTTAAGGTTTTTAAACCTAGTGTTAAGTTAGGCATAATATGACGTAATATTAAAATAATGTTGTATCTTTGCAGAAAACCACTGCATATGATACGGTATACCATTAAACTTACAAAATCTGAGGTGGAAGAACTGAGGG
>Ga0116157_10001452_pt1 | contig 23715 bp, 29 predicted proteins | sample AD_UKC048_MetaG_FD_89882 | JGI IMG/M metagenome (GOLD analysis project Ga0116157, IMG submission 89882) | Active sludge microbial communities of municipal wastewater-treating anaerobic digesters from USA - AD_UKC048_MetaG | ecosystem: Engineered > Bioreactor > Anaerobic > Digestate | place: USA... | reverse complement strand
GACTCTGCGCTCCGAGGTTGTATATCTCATCTGGCATCACCTCACGCAATATGCGTGCCAAATTCGACCCGTCGGTCATGTCCCCATAATGCAAAAAAAGTCTCGCATCAGGATCATGCGGATCGTGATACAGGTGTTCAATCCGAGCAGTATTGAAGCTACTCGAACGTCGAATAATTCCGTGCACTTCATACCCCTTTTCAATCAACAATTCCGCGAGATATGATCCATCCTGTCCCGTAATACCAGTTATCAAAGCTTTTTTCATATTATTTTTTCTTAACAGTTTTACCGACCGGTGTCGATGTCGTATCGAGAATCATTTGCATGAAGCTCTTTTGGTATTCATCAAAAAAAACAGGGGTCGATATTGTTTGTGCCTCGCGCACTGCCGCTTTTGCCTCATCGACCCTTCCAATCGCCCGCAGCACATCAGCATACCGCACCCACCCTTCCATTATCTTTGGCTCATCATCAATAGTTTTCTTTAAAATGCGCAAGGCTTCATCGGGCTGATTCAATTTTAATTTCATTTCGGCCGACATATACAAAAGTTGTTGACGTTTTGGAGAAAACACAAGCGCTTCCGTTATTGTTTCATCCGCTTTTTTAATTAAATTCGCATCACCAAAAATTTGTGCACCCATTCCTTCCAAATTTGATTGCTGAATATTAACACGCACATCCGCCGGGTGCAATTCTCGATTCTTTTTCATGTTTTCATAGGAGTTGTTCCAAATTTTCTGCACGTCTTCACGTAAACCTTTTTGCCAATACTTAGGAATTTGCTCAGTCATAGTACGTGCAAAATCATTGCGAATGTCATCGATATGTGGCGAGCCATAATCCTCAGCCTCCTTGAATTTGTCGACAGCTTGCGGTGACAGTGCATATGCCAACTGAATCGCTTCGAGTGTCGCCTTGTTCGCCTTACTCGGAATTATGTCAGTGGAGTAGATAAAAATACCTGCAACACACGCCACGATAATAATACCTGGATAGCTAATTATTCGAACATCCTTTTTTTTGTCACCCTTCACCGATGGCGTGAACGCATATGAATTTGTCATCGCGAGGAAAAAGAAAAAGTAAAGGTATGATGTCGGATTTTCAAACACAAATATATTGTGCACCAGGTGCGCCGTCAAAAAACCAGTAAATAATATCGTCGCCACAAGTGGCACCCTACCCGCACGATATGCTGACCACAGAGATGTGATCGCCACACCAAATAATCCGAGATAAATAATCAGACCAAAAGCCCCCTGCACCGCGAGTGTGTTCATGATCACATTGTGTGCATTGTCGAACCATGTCTCACCCCAACCAGACATCAGCATTTGCGGGCGATAATATTTATTGAAAGCAAAATAAAAATTATTTGGACCCCAACCGAAGATTGGTTTCTCGAGAAACGCGTCATAAGCGGTGCCCCAGGCACGAAGACGGGGCATATTCGTCAATTGCGTGTTCACGAGACGCCCTAATGCCGGAATATTACTGACAAATGTGGTTGATCGATAGGCGTAAGCCAAACTCAGTAAACCAATACCTGCCACCATCAGACCAGCCAATACGAGACGTGCCTTTTTGTGACCACGAAGCAGTAATAGCAATATAATCACCATCACTCCAATACTAAACAATAGACCAATCAAAGTACCTCGTGTACCACCCCAAAAAATTCCAAAAAACCCAAACAATCCTGTCACGACAGAAAACCATTTCCAAAATTGTGTTTTTTCGCGAAACCAATTGATTGCACTCAAAAACATCAGAAACAAACCATAACCACTGAAATATATTGCATTACCCAATGTCGCCGACACACGATCACTGCCATTGTTTAGGAGCGCCTGCGGATTCACATACCTCTGCCAGAACCCCACGAACATACACATAAATCCCGCCACGAGAAAAAATCGTCGGAAAAAAACCCAATAATCTTCGTGATCAAATACCGAAGTAAGGATGAAGTAATAAACACCAAAATGCATCATCGTGAACAACCCAAGCATACGCTCATGATTGTCCCAAAAACTGTGATACACATCCACACCGACAAAAGTCGAAATACCGAATGCAAACAAAAACAAAGCAACAGCAATATTGAGTGGAGTAAATTTCGGACGATACCGCGCGAAATCAATCACGAGCAAAAGGCTGTATGTCGCGAGCATCACCACCATGAGTGAACGCATCAAAAGAATTTTTGGCACAATGAATGGGAAAATATAACTTGATGATACCACCACAAGTGGAACAAAAAAGGTCGCTGCACCAAACCACTTAATCACCCAAATCATTTTTTTTTGCATATTTTGTATAATTTAACACTAAAAAGCCCACTATCGAGCCCCTCAAATTATACCCCTAATAATCCAATCTGTAAAGATACCAAAACCCACCCCCCGAAGGGGTGGGTTGTTGGCAATCTAAGTAGTCGAAACTACGAGAGATTAACTACGAGCTGTGACCATTTCGACGGCTGGTTTTCCATCAACATACAAACCTGTGGTTGTATTATCGATAGAACCATTAGCGTCACCATCATAACCCAATGCAGAATCAGTTACACTGTAGAGTACATTACTCAATGAGCTCACTGACAACTGGAATGTATTATAATTTTCAGCAGCAGCATCAGTCTTCACTGTCAAGTAAACAGATGAACCACCAGGAATTGAAATTCCTGTACTGAATGCGCCGAATGCAGTCTCGTCCGTGTTATTAGTATCGTTTGAAGTAGTAGATGCTGTACCACCTGATGTGTTATTCTCATTTGCTGATGAGTACATCAGTTTGTAATTCATCGTATTTGTCGATGAGCCGTTATCAGTCATGTTAGCCTGTGTGAGGGTAATAGCAGCTGTACCAAGGTTTGTCACCTTGAACACACCGATATTTGCACCAGCACTTAGACCAACAGTCTGAGCTGTCAACGGAGACACTGCTTCAATCTTTACAGTTTGTGGAACGATATGTGTATATATTGTTGAAGCTGGACCACTACTACTAACAGAAGCTGAACCGGCGTTTGTAGCACCGACAGCAACGAAATCAGTTGTAGTGTTTGCAACCTTGAACAAGAAATTATTGCCCAATTTTGCCTGACCGGCAGCGCCGATATCAGCTTTCACAACGAACACAACTGGAGTGCCTGGATTGATTGTGAATGGCAACAAGTTATCTGTTGAATTCCAAGTTGCTGTACAATTTCCATTTGACACACATGTCATTTCGTTCATGGTGAGAACTGGAGTGGTATCACCTTCGCGATAGACGCGGAGATTCTTCACATCGTTCACCAAAACCTTGCCATTTGCTGTACCTGTCGCAGTGAGTGTCAAAGTGCGAAGCTTGATAGCCTCATTTTGAGCAGTCACCTTGAAAGCGAAGTACACACCATCTGTACTGCCAATGTTAACAACTTGTGTTACACTTGGAGTTTTACCAGTACCAGATTCAAGAGCGAGGACAACTGTTGGACCAGCAGCGATAGCCATAGCTTGACCACTACCTGTTGGAGTCAAAGAAGCAGTTGTGCCTGTATCTTTACCTGTAGCACTTACAGAGTGCAAGCGGAATGTGTGAGTATGTGAACCAGACATCACATCACCTTTGAGAGTGATTGTGGCTTTTGTACCCTTCTTCAAAACGATCGCGTTGTTCAACGAGAAAGTTGTAGAAGCAGCACCTGTCACAGTACTATTACTTGTCGTGAGCTGTGAACCATCCATGTAAACGCGGAGGTTAGTCACCTCAGTCGCATTTGCACCAGCGGCATCAGACACAATGAAAGAAGCAATACGCACATCCTCACCAGAATTACTTGCATCAAATTCAAATTGAGCAAATGTGAATTCAGTTGTACCCACAACGAGACTCTGAGCTACTGGAGTAGAGAGAGTTTTCGCCGAGAGACTGACAGCGTTAACACTGATCTGATTGCCATCAGCAGGACCAACATTTGGATTTGCCAATGTATTACTGATGAGTTTCTTGACTTCAGTTACATTCATGTCATTTACCTTATAGTAAACGCCACTTGTAGCTGTAGAAGGCACATTAGCTTCGACAGTGATGTATGAGTTCACACCAGCTTTGATAAGCGGATATGATGTCAAAGTGACACTACCAGCAGTACCAGCGACAACGAATGTTGAAGCGGCACCACTCCACACATTGGCTCCGTCAACTTTGACATAGACATTACCAGTGAGAGCAGAATCATCTTGTTCGATACCGAAGCTCAATTTGCGAACTTCCATATCTTCGCCAACAGCTTTCACGTAATACTTAGCAAGTACGACATTTGAAGCACCAGGAGCGACAGCCACAGATGGAGAGTCAGATGACTTATTGAAAGTCAAACTACCAGAACCAATCGTGACCTTGTTGTAACTACCAGCGCCATCGCCGACTGGGAAAGATGAGTCAACAGAACCATTTGTCGCGAGTACATAAGCGCCTGTGTCTGCACCTTTGACAGCCAAATCATAGTCATTGTAGACCACGAAGTGAATTGTCTTGGTTGTACCACCGACGATTTTTGCTCGAACAGTCAAGTCCTTGAATTGACCCTTCAAGATGCGATATGGAGCAGCTGACATGTCAAAAGTGACATATTGAGCTGATGGTTGTGCAGTCGCGAGGACTGTTCCATCGACTGCTACCAATTGGACATCTTTGTAGTCTGCATCTGCAGCATTGCCATAATTGAAGAGGCGAAGACTGTAGACGAGGATATCTTCTTGACTAGCATTTTCTGAAATACGGAATTTTGTGATTTCCTGTGAATTTTCAGAATCAGCGTTCAATTCAGTACCACTCGTACCACTTATTGCGCCTACATCCAAAGTTGTTGAAGCCACAGAATTGCCACCATCAACTACAGAGAACTCATTGCCTGTGACTGGAAGACCAGCGACAGTTGCAGTAGTATCAAGAGACTTCACAGTCAATTTGATAGTACCTGAGTTAGCAGCGGACGCAAGATTTACACGAGCTGTCAAAGTGACAGAACCATTTGCCGGAACTACCACTGGGCTACTACCGAAAAGGATAGTAACTTCAGCATCACTGTTGAATGTGGAAGCGACATTGCCATGGCGAACATCATTGCCATCGATGATATCGATGCCTGTGACGTTTGTGTTAGCAGTGAAGCCACCCTTCTTCAAAGTGACACCCTTGACTGTGGCGCCATCTTTACCAGCACTCAAAGTAAATTTGAGAAGTGGGTTAAAAGAAGTACCATCAGCCAAATTTGCTGCAGCTGGTGTGGAAGCCGCCAAAGACACTGTCACACTACCAGCGGCAGTTGGGACAGTTGTACCAGTTCCAGTTGACTCATTCGTCAAACCCATTGCTGGATCTGCGGTGATTTCAGCTGGAGTCATGGTCTCATCTGCCATTTCGACAGAATCTAAGAGGGCTGTAGTCACAGTGCGAACATCGTTCACGAGAGCTTTCGGGAGAGTCCCATCAACTTCGTAAGCCATGCCGTCTGTGATCGAGTATACTTTACCTGTAGCAGAAGTCTTCACGAGCATTCCGTCTACGAGCTCAGTACCATCGAGTTCTCCACTTGCTTTTGTGAAGTGTGAGAAATAGGAACCTTCAGTCACATCGCGAACGAGAGTGTACCACTTCGAGCCGAAAAGCTTGATAGCAGCTGCTTCGTTAGCAATTTTCTTGTAGGAACCATCTGGGAGCATTGTATAAACCGCTGCGGAAGGACCCTTCACGAGTCTGGAACCTGGGCGGAATGATACTGTGCCACCGTAGTTGTAGTGATCGAGACATTCGCCGTCGACCTCTACACCACCTTCTTTAGCGAGACTGTCAGAGTACCATGAATAGTACACTTCAGCGCTGAAGAAATCCATTTTCTGCAAGTCGTCGTTGAGCAAGAACACCGCTGGGTTTCCTTTTGCTTTGAAAAGGTCACCTGCTTCGAGTTCTGGGCAATCAACAGCTTTTACGCCTGTTGGGAGGAAAGCGGAAACGCCAACACTCCAAACGATTGTCAAAGCTACGACTGAAACGGTAAAAATCTTTTTACCAAGTTTGTTCATTGTCATAGTTTAATTAAGTACCTGTCTAGACGACGCGCCGATTAATTCCGGGTCCGTCAAACAGGTTTGCGTTACAAGTGCGCTTTTGTTGGCATACCTCGTGGTATCGACCTTTGGCCAAGCGCTAACCCGGGAGTTAACTCCGCGGGGCCCCTACTGTGTCAATTAAACACAGCGTACTGTATGGCTTCGGAAAGTTGAAAAAACTCAACACCCCGAAGCGATACATTACTGTGATGTCTTCGGTGCGATTTTCGCAGTTGTGCTATTTGTAGATGTCGCGACTGTGATAGATGAGGTACTAGCAACTACTGGTACAACCACCTGAGCAGGAATCACTTCCTTCACCACTTGATTCACATTTGACATCACCGTCTCAGCATTTGTCGTCACATTTGTCACCTCACGAATCGCGGCCACCGCTTCGACCAGTTGATTATTGTTCGCGAAATCCACCGCTTTCTCTGCTCCAGTCTTCGCTACCGCCGCGCTTTCATCAACCTTCACCATCGCCTGATCCACAAACGTCTTCACTACTGTCGGAGGCAAAACCACCGTCTGCGTAGATGTCACTACAATCACCGTCTTGTCTGCGGTAATAGCTGGAGCACCCGAAGTGGACGTCACAATCACAATCGGTGAATTCGTCGCCATACTATTCGCTAATTCCGCCATAATCGGTGTGAGCGTCACCGTCGTCGAAGCCGATTCCGGCAGAGTCCCCACCGCCATACTAGCCTGCGTTTTCACCGCTTCAGCATCAGAAATCATTTCTTTAATTTTGTCTTGCACCAAAGTCTTCACATCTTCTGCGTCTACCTTTACCTCACCGTCGGCTTGTTTCTGGACCACCATGGCGAGAGTGTTGATACTCGTCGCTTTGGCAAGCTTGCTACTCTCCAAGACTTCTTTTTTCAAGTCAGTGTCAGCCACAGTTTTCTCATTCACTTCTTTCAAAGTATCCACAATCTCTTTGGATTTTATATTCACATCCTTGGTAATATTGACTGCATCCTGAGGGTTGGAATCCATCGCCTGCTTCAAACTGTCCCCAGCAGATTTGAGTGATTTGTTCAAATGATCAATAGCAACCGCCGCCTGTACGGCCGCATCAGGTGCCTTTTTGTCCAAAACTTTCCCTGCCTCTACTGCTCGTTTGGCGGCAAATTCCAAATGCATATGAGCCTCACCGCTCTTGTCTGATGTCACTGCCACTACGAATTCACGCGTCTTCTCGGTCGCCATCTTCACTCCATAGCACATCTCGCCTGGGAGACAATTCTCGGTCGCGCTCACACTCGCGATCCAGCCACTCGCCGTCACACCAATCGCGAGAACTACCGCCATCACTGGACGCATCACAGTGATGAAATTACGTGGTAAAAACAAATTGGATAACTCAAAAACGGCCGCACGAGGAGATACCTCCGACCGATCAGGTACAGTATTAGAAATCTGCGTGAGTAATTGCTCACGTGCCGTTTTTAGCCATTCTGGACGAGCTTTCACGCTCACGTCCTCGGCGATTGCCCTCAATTGTTTTTTGAGTTCCCTCGTCATAGTTGACTATTTTTTCTCCGGCTTATTAGTAATTTCTGATAATTTTTTGATAGCACGATGTAGTGTCACTCTGACCGTCAATTGGCTTTTACCCATGATCATCGCCATTTCAGAAAAAGTTAATTCGTCCATGAACCGCAAAGTGATTACATCTCGATATTCTTGTTTCAATTTATTCAAATGTCTGACCAAGTGTAGAGCGTCTGTTTTATTGTCAATCTCACGAATCTGATCGACATCGCTCACTAAATCAGTCTCAGGCACACCCTGCTCGATCGACACTTCCTGGTGACGAGAGCGTTCACGATATTTATCCACTACCGCATTTCGCGCCATCCGATAGACCAGAGCACTGAAGCTCCGCACCTCGGCATTGGACTCGGACATGAGGTAATGCCAAACCTTCAAAAACACCTCACTGGTCAAATCCTCCGCTTCTTCCCGATTGTTAATTTTGAAGTATACAAAGCGAAAAATCTTCGGAGCATATAGGTCATAAAGGACAGCAAATGCGTCCTTATCTTTCGCCGTCTTTACCTTATACAACAGAATTTTTTCGCTGATTAGGTTACGCATATAATAAGACGAACAGGGGTGAAATTTGTTACACCTACCCCACCGTTCCTACCCAATTTAAGGAATAAAATCAGTATCCAACCAAGACGGACATAGGCTAGAATATACCACAAAATCGGGCAAAAATCAAGGTTTATTTGATTTTTTGGCTAAAATAAGCTGAAAACCTATACACAGCCCCCTCCGGCTATCCGCCACCCTACCAACCGCTCGAATTAGCCAACTTTTGACGGTCATGATATACTTTGATTAAACAAACCTACACAATGCACCCTCCGTAGCTCTGAAGGAGCGAAGGACGGGTCTTTCAATCTTCAAACACCCCTCCTATGAAGAAACCCTCCCGTAAAAAACCTACCCCACCCATCGCAATCACCCCAGCGGCCCACACCCCGAACCCGACAACACCAGACACCATCAGGGTCTCAATTTCCGAGGCCGCCAAGCTCTTCGGCGTCAACCCTCAGACTGTCCGTCGTGCCATCCAAGCCGAAGAAGTGAGCTATATCGTAGTCGCCAATCGTTACAAACTAAACTTCGAGTCGCTCATCCTCTGGTCACAGAAGAAGACCACCGTGCATAATAAATCAAACAAACGAGGCATTGGTCAATACATTGAGAAATGGAAAATTAAAAACCCACTTTATTCTCCCTCCATAAAAAATGTATGATTTTTTTCGAAAAACATTTTCAACGCGAAACCTTTTTTCACACTCCACACAAATGGTTTATTGCTTTTCTCATCTCACCGATTCATTTTTTCGAAACGCAATATAGACAACATTATCACCTACGCTTCACCCACGCGCGGAAATTATTTATTTTTGATCTCGGATTAATTTGTTTGGCACTCGGCCTAATTATTTCCACACTCTACTGGCTGACTTATGATCCGACACTGACACGTTCACTCGAATTGACAATTACTCCCACGTTGAATACGCGGATTCTCTCCGGACAAAACATTTCTTTCCGGATTGATTACCGAAACAATAGTCCGGAAAAAATTATCGCTCCCGAACTTTCAATATTATTGCCACACGGATTTTATTTGAAAAATATTTCTCTACCGAATTTTTCGACCTCCACACACTCTGTCTCTCTGCCCGATCTACCAGCTGGTGCGAACGGACAGATGGAATTTTCTGGACAATACTTCTCCACTCCGGGTGATCACTCCCCGATCATCACTTCACTATCATATCACCGCGATGAATCCAACAAGGCTGAACAAAAAAACACTCAGTACTTAATTCACACCGCCGACTCAATGATCCACCTGAAAACAGGTGCCGATTTTCCGAAACAATTAATCGCTGGCACGAATGCCAACTTTTCGATCGACATTACTCTCGAACCAAAGTTCCAGCAAAACGACATTATTCCTGCCATGCAAACTTTTCTCGGCGGTAGTCGATCCTTCGATATCACGAAACTTGAGCTCGAAGCGGACGGCAAGATATTTCCGTGCGCAAAAAATCTCATGTGTGACCTCCCTCAAAATTTCAATCAATTAAAAATGAACGGAAAACTTTTTATTCCAAAAAATATTGTGGCAGACTCGGTCGACATTGAATTTTATTCTCGCTTCCTCGTCGATGAAAAATATATTGACCAATCGTCGATAACAAAGAGTCTTCCTCTCGTTCGACCAGAAATTTCCATTGTTTCCGAAATTGAAAACATGCCGCGTTTTGTTTCCGGCGGCGAAATAATTAAATTGAACGGCCGAATACGAAATGCAGGCAGTGTATCTGCCGAGCACGCACGCCTATCGCTCGTTTTACCAAAAGATATAATTGATACCAAAAAAATTATTTCGTTGAACCACGCAGAATTGACAAATAGCATACTCACTGTGAACGAGCACTTCGACGCCAAATATATTTCATTGTCGCGCGATGAACCCATTCCTTTCGTGATCATACTTCCGCTCCGCGCCAATTTACCAAATGATGTAGAAAAATTTTCAGTGAAACTACTATTCTCCGCCACACTCGACGACTTGGCCAATACTGCCTATGAGACATCGGCCGAATCCCCTTCTCTCACAATCGCTCCCCGGCCGACACTCGCAGCCGAAGCGCGATATTTCACCCCAGAAGGAGATCAAATCGGTCGCGGTCCAATTCCACCCAGTGTCGGCAAAGAAACAAAGTACTGGATACTAATTCGATACTCCAATTCCTATTCTGAATTACGTAATCTAAATTTTTCCGCCCAATTACCGAGCGGTGCCGTGTGGACGGGTCGCAATAGTGTCAGCCTCGGTGCAGAAATAAGTTTCGATCAAATGACGAGAAACCTCAGCTGGACAATGACGCGTCTTTCTCCCCACACGACCGTCGGTCTCAATTTCGAAATTGCTTATACACCGACCGCCAAACAAAAAGGCGCATATTTCGATTTACTGAAAGAAATCAAATTTAGCGCTTTCGAACCAACCACGAACCAAATAATTACGAAAACTATATCGAACATAAATTCGAAACTAGATACCGATAGTGAGGCGCAAATACGCGGTACGAGTGTGAGATAAAGAACGCTCCAGCTTTTAATAAAACATTAATTAATTTATTATGGAGTTCAAAACCATTCAAGAAGCTTGCGTCAACAACGCAATAAATTATGGCAAAGAATTTAATGTGAAGATTGATGAAGATTTTGCGCTATTAAAATTATTTGAAGAATTGGGAGAATTTTCGCAAGCGGTCTTGATAAATAGAAAAAAGAGCCGACCGGAAAAATTTATTTCGGCGGAAATTGCTAAAGCGGAAGTGGCCAAAGAATTAGCTGACGTAATCGGGATGGTTTTTGTTAACGCGCAACTACTCAATATCGATCTAGAAGAAGCCCTGAGAAAGAAATGGATGAAGAAATAATTGGTTTTAAAAAGTGCCCCGAAATGTGAGGCACTTTTTAAGCTGTTTCCACCCTGATGTCTCCCCTACCAACCAACAATTGACTGTATATCATTTCAATCTCTTCGGTGACATGCGCTAAAGAATATTTTTCAGCAATAATTGCCTGATTGTTTACCCCCAACTTCGTTCGCTCATCTGCGCTCCAGCCAATAAAATCAGCTACTTTATTCTCCAAATCCGCTACATTATTCTCACGAAAAAATATCCTACTATCCGAAATCATTTCCAAATGAGCCGGAATGGACGAAAGCAATACTGGACGCGCCACTGCCATCGCTTCAAGCACAGAAATAGGCAAACCTTCATTCACCGAAGGGTGCACACATACCGCACAATTCGCGAGCAACGCACGTGATTTATCGCTCGGTAAAAATCCCGTGAAAACGATATTTGTATTATGTGCCGTCGCGGCGCGCAACGATGCTACATATTCTTCCGTATGGACAGCGCCACCCACGATCACCAATTTCAAATCTGTCGCCATCCCCTTTTTTTGGAGATTATCAAAAGCTTCAGCCAAAACATGAGCGCCCTTATGTGGGATGAGACGAGACACCATGATTATATATTTTTCTTTTTCAATACCAAATTCACGCAACATCTCATCACTATTTTCATAGCTTTGCATTTCGACACCGTTCGGCACGTAGATCGCTTCCCGACCAAATTCATTCAGACAATAATTTTTCAATTCAGCTGATACAGCAATCGTCACATGCGGAAAACGACAAACGGCCCATTCACCAATACGAAGAATCACACGCGCGAACCAGCCCCATTTCTGATGGTAGCGATCAATCGAATGGAACGTGCCGACGACGCGAATTCGTGGTGCTACAATTCTCGGAATCCATGACAAAAGCGCCGGACCGACACCGTGATAGTGAATCACATCAACCCGAGAAAATATCGCATGCCACGTCGCCAAAAATACATGCGTAATCGTGTCCAAATGTTTCGTGTGAATACTCAAAAGATTCACTACTCGTATACCGCGATAAAACGGCGCAATGCGTCGAGCATACCAAGACCGGCCATAGACTGTGACATCATGACCACGTGAAACGAGAGAGACCGCTAAGTCCTCTACATGTCGTTCCACGCCACCATAAGCGGCAGGAATGCCTTTTTGTCCGATCATCGCGATACGCATAATAGATTTTAATTCCAAAACCATTTTGTAATTTGCCCTTTGACATTCGTCATTGAACACCCCACAATACCACATTTGACCGATTTTGTCAATGGTAGGCCTAAATAATGGCTAAAATTGGGCAATTTTGTGATTATTCCCAAAACAAAATACGCCCGGACAGGCGTATTTCGTCTAAAAATTTAATTAGGCCCGATCGTATTCATGCACCTTCATTTGCGAATCTATTTGCTTCGTCGTCTCGATTGCCACACTCACGATGATGAGTAGTGAAGTGCCGCCGATCACGAGCGATTGCGTACCGGTGAACGCCTTCAGGATCAATGGCAAAATCGCAATCACACCGAGAAACAAAGCGCCCGCAAACACAAGTCGGAACATAGTCTTTTGCAAATACTCCTCCGTCTGCTTCCCCGGACGAATACCCGGCACAAACCCACCCTGACGCTGTAAATTCTCCGCAATTTTCTGCGGTTGGAAAATCACAGCCGTGTAAAAATAGGTGAAACCAAAAACAAGCAAAAAGTAGAGTACCCCGTAAAATAATTGATTCGAGAAAAGCGAAATCACATGTCGCGCAATTGTCGCCGACATTCCTGAACCATTAGCGAAGAATTGGGAAATCATCGACGGGAACAAGATGAGAGAGACCGCGAAGATAATCGGAATCACGCCAGCCATATTCACGCGTAGAGGCAGTGATGTGGAATTTCCACCGTACGAAGAATTACCGCGAATCTGTTTCGCATAATTCACCGGAATATTCCTCTGTCCTTCCGAAATAATTACCACACCAACGATGGTGATGACCGCAATCACTAAAAACAAAATATAAGTATAGAGATCGGCCGCATTATAGTTCACTACGAAATTCTGAATCGCCTTCGGCAGACTAGCCACGATGCCGGCGAAAATAAGCAGAGAGACTCCGTTGCCGATATTTTTCTCCGTGATCAATTCGCCAATCCACATGAGAAACAAAGTACCCGCGGTAATCGTGATCATCATTGTGAAAAGTTTCATCACCGACAAATCTGCCACGATATTATACTGCGCGCCAGAAAGTAACTTGATCATACCATACGACTGGAGGAGAGCGAGCGGTACCGTCGCAAGCCTAGTGTACATATTGATCTTCTGTTGACCAGACTCACCTTCTTTACTCATCTCTTCGAGCCGTGGGACGATCATACCGAGTAATTGGAAAATAATCGAAGCGGTGATATAGGGAGAAACACCAAGCATGATTATGGAAAAATTTTCCATCGTACCGCCAGAAAAGATGTTCAACAAGCCGAGAATTTGATTCCCTGCCAAAAAATTCTTCAAGTTTTCCGCATTCACACCCGGAACAGGAATATGGGCCGCGAGGCGAAATACGACGAGCATCGCCACAACAAAAATAATTTTATTGCGCAGATCTCTAATTTTGAAAATCTGCCTCAATTTTTCCCACATAAGCATATTGTTAACCCGATTCCACGGTCGCATGAGCACCGGCGAAATCGAATACTAATTTAATCGCTACCCGGAATTAAATTACCTTGCCGCCCGCTTTTTCAATCAATTCACGCGCGACCTTACTAACAAAACATCCGTCAACTGTGATTTTCTTGCTGATCGCACCATTGGCGACGATTTTTACGCCGGCTTTCACACTACTGACCAATTTGCGTTTCAAAAAATATGTCGGTGTAATGACATCATTGTCTTTGGCAATTTTCTCAATCGTAGAGAGATCCACCACCGCCATTTGATTATACTGACTGCCGAAACCACGCAGTTTCGGAACCTTTTGGATATGAGATTTCAAACCGCGAATGCCGGTACGACGACCGCCACCGGAACGAGCTGTTTGACCTTTGCCACCGCGTCCAGCTGTCTTACCTTTACCGGACGAATTGCCCCGACCGACAGATTTGGAGTGGCGACGCGCGCCGCGGGCGGCACTGATTGTTGCTGGAGTAATAGCCATATTGCTGAAATGATTAAAATTACTTATTTGGCTTTTGCCATCGGATTATTCGGACGAGCGGGAAAATTCTTTTTCTGTTTATAGCGAAATTCTGCCGATTTAAATGATTTCAATGCCTCAAACACCGCTTTGATATTACTAATTTTATTTGGTGTTTTACCAAGCATCTTGGAAGAAGCATTCGGCACTCCGGCCATTTCGAGCACGGTGCGAATTGAACTGCCCGCGATTACACCCGAACCTTTTGGTGCCGGTTTGAGCATGACTCGAGCCGCTTTGTATTTGGCAAGCACGATATGAGGGAGAGTTTCGTTGATGATCGGCACGCGAAGGATACTCTTCTTCGCTTGATTTACTGCTTTTTCTACAGCCATTTGGACATCTTTGCCTTTGTCCACGCCAAAACCGACGCGACCATTGCGATCACCAATGACGACCGTCGCTCGAAACGACATCTGTTTACCGCCCTTTGTCACACGAGTGACACGCGCCAAATCGACCACCTGCTGATCGAACTCCGGCTTCTCGCGTTTCGGTCGCATTTTTCCTCGATTATTGTCTTGTGTTGATGGATTCATAATATTGATACTAAAATTGCAAGCCGCCGGCGCGAGCTCCGTCTGCGACTGCTTTTACACGACCGTGATATTTATATCCAGCACGATCAAAAACAACTTTTGTAATATTTTTTGTTTTCGCTTTTTCGGCAATTTTTTCACCGACCTGATATGCGACCGCTACTTTTGCGTTCATTCCTTCTGGTTGCTTCGCTTTGGTGTCCACTTCATTTGACGAAGCCGCGACCAAAGTCCGCCCAGAATTATCATCCACGAGTTGTACATAAGTCGACTTCAAACTGCGAAACACCGATAAACGCGGTCTCTCGGCAGTACCAGCCAACACCGTACGCACCCGATTGTGGCGCACAATGCGACGCAAATTTTTTGATGTGATTTTTTTCATAAGACATTTGCAATTAATGCGCCTTAAGCGGCCGTCTTGGCGGCGGTCTTACCAGCCTTACGACGGATGACCTCTTCCAAATATTTAATACCTTTGCCTTTGTATGGTTCTGGTTTGCGTACCGCGCGGATTTCCGAAGCGACCTGACCGAGCAATTCCTTGTTCGGACTCTCCAGAGTCAATACATTTTTTTCTACCACCGCTGTCACACTCTCTGGCATTTTATAAACTACCGGATGAGTGTACCCGACATCGAGTTTGACGTCTTTACCTTGCATCGCGGCTTTATAACCGACGCCGTTGATTTCGAGTTTCTTCTGATAAACCTTGACGACACCTTCCACCATGTTTTTCACATGAGCGGCATAGGTGCCCCAGAGTGAGCGCTCTCTTTTCTCATCTTTGTGTGCCACATCCACCGTAATTTCCGTTGCGGTGATATTCAGTTTGATGCGCGGATCAATGACCCGCTCCAAACTCCCCTTCGGACCCTTCACTGAGAATTTATTATCTTTCAATTCTACCGTGACGCCGGCCGGGATTTTGATAATTTGTTTTCCAACACGAGACATATGTTCACGGTTAAAATTAATAGATCGAACAGATAATTTCACCGCCCAAACCATTTTCTTCAGCTTCTTTATTAGTCATAATTCCCGCCGAAGTCGACACGATCGCGAAGCCGTAATCATTGATTACGCGAGGCATTTCATCATGCTTACGATATACCCTGTGACCTGGTTTACTCACCCGATCGACCGCGGTGATGGCCGGTTCTTTACCGTAATATTTTATTTTCAGATTTAATTTGTTCACTGCGTCGCTGGCGACTTCCACGGCCTCGAGAAAACCCAAGCGCAGAAATATGTCAGCAATTGCTTTCTTCACCTTCGAATTAGCCACTGTCACGCTTGGTTTGCGTGCCTTGGCCGCATTGCGAAGATTCGTGAGCATGTCTGCAATAGGATCTGTCATCATAAATAATTGATTAGCAATATAAAATTACCAGCTGGATTTACGCACGCCTGGCAATTTGCCCGCGTTTGCATACTCCCGGAAACATATACGGCACATTTCAAATTTTCCCATATAGCCACGCTTGCGACCACAGCGCCAACAACGGCGCACAATGCGTGTGCTAAATTTTGGAGTTTGTCTAGTACGTGATATTTGAGCTTCTGTAGCCATAATGCTTATTACTTATTGCTAAAAGGAAAACCGATTTTGGTGAGGAGAGCGAGACCCTGTTCGCGATTCTTGGCACTTGTCACAATAATCACCTGCAAACCATGAATCTTGTCGATCGCATCCGCTTTGATCTCCGGAAAAGCGATATTTTCCTTGAAACCGATTGTATAATTACCCTGATTATCAAAAGCTTTTGGCGGAATACCACGGAAATCTTTCATACGCGGGAAAGTGACTGACACGAGTTTGTCCAAAAAATCGTACATCCTCTTGCCGTGCAAAGTGACAGAACAACCGATTGGCATTCCTTGTCTTGTTTTGAAATTAGAAATCGATTTGGCGGCCTTGTTGTGGATCGGCTTCTGACCGGTAATCATCGTCAAAGTTTTTTCCACATTTTCAATAAAAGCATTCTCTTTCGCGTGGCGACCATAACCAACATTGACCACAACTTTCAAAACTCGTGGCACCTGCATAATATTTTTCAAACCGAATTCCTGCTTCAGAGCAGGCAATACTTCGGCGTGAATTTTCTTGTATAATCTTGAATCCATATTATTTTATTAGTCAATCATTTCGCCGCTCACATGAGCAATGCGTTTTTTTTCTTTGCCTTCGACCTTGAACCCGACACGTGTCGGCTTACCAGACTTCGGATCGATGAGCATCACTCGGGATGCTGGCACTGGCGCCGGCAATTCGATCACTTGGCCTTGCGCACCCTTTTTGCTCGGACGCATGTGTTTTTTCAATAAGTTCGCACCTTCCACCACCACATAATAAAGTCCTTTTGTGGCATTGAACATTACTTGTACCACCTTGCCTTCTTTGCCCCGATCTTTACCGGCGAGAATTTTTACTTTGTCACCTGTTTTGATTTTCATATAATTATTATTTAATATGTCTACAAAACTTCCGGTGCCAAAGAAATGATCTTTTGGTAACCGCGACCGCGCAATTCACGCGCAATCGGTCCGAAAATACGTGTGCCTTTCGGTTCTTTGGTCTTCTGATCAATAATCACGGCCGCATTCTCGTCGAAACGAATATAAATGCCCTCTTTGCGGCGCAATTCTTTGTGTTGACGAACAATTACCGCGTGAACAACATCACCTTTTTTGATGGCGGCGCGTGGAGCCGCTTCTTTCACGGCGCAAGTAATCACATCACCAATCTGTGCGAAACGTTTTTTATAACCACCCAAAACGCGAATACATTGGAGCTTTTTGGCACCACTATTATCCGCCACTTTGAGCATTGATCTGTGCTGTATCATATATCCTTCAATTAAGCCTTTTTATTGACTGCGATAATCCGCCAACGCTTCGACGTGCTGATCGGACGACATTCTTCAAAAGTCACCACATCACCTACTTTTGCGACCGAATTTTCGTCATGGACCGCGTATTTCTGAGTAGTGTGGTATTGTTTATTGTATTTTGGGTGCATTTTGGTCATCACCATCTGCACACTGACTGTCTTGCTTCCGGAGATCTTCACCACCTCACCACTAAAACGACGAGTGATGTGTTCCGGTTTGGCAACGACGGTTTTTTTAATTGTTTTTTTTGCCATATAGTTTAAATCTTATTTATTTAACCGTCGCTCGATTCTTCTGCGCCGTGATAATTTTGGCAATCGCGCGTCTTGTTTCCTTGATCACATTGAAATTCTTGAGCTGACGTTCTCCGGCCTTGAAACGTAATTCACGCAATTCATTTTGATTATCAGCGAGAAGTTGGCGTAAATCTTTTTCGCTTAAATTTTTTATATCAGTATATTCCATAGTAATTAAAATATTAAGCTTTCTTTATATACACTGTTTTGACACAGATTTTGTAAGCGGCCGAGAGCAGAGCCTCTTTTGCGGCGGATTCTGGGACACCTTCCATCTCGAACAAAATCGCCCCTGGTTTGATGGTACAAACATAATGATCTGGCGAACCTTTGCCGCCACCCATCGGCACTTCATTACCCTTCTTCGTCACAGGACGATCCGGAAAAACTCGAATCCAGATCTTTCCACCCTTCTTCACATAACGAGTGAGCACACGGCGTCCGGCTTCGAGCTCACGGGAGTTCACCCAACCCGGTTCGACCGCCTTCAGTCCGAAACTGCCATAAGCCAATGAGAGAGCGCGAGTCGCTACTCCCAAATTATTACGACGCGGCGCATGCCATTTACGATGTTTAACTTTCTTTGGTAACAACATATATTTCTAAATTATTTCTTGGCTCTGTCAAACGAACGTGGTGCGCGCTCTGTCCGATTATTATTCGCATTTTTCGCTTCACGGCGTTCTGCTTCGGCGCTTTCCGCCAAAATATCTTTACGGCCAAATACTTCCCCATGGCAAATCCAGACCTTCACGCCAATTTTACCCTGCAAAGTCTGTGCCGGAATTGCGCAGAAATCCACATCCGAACGCAAAGTGATGAGCGGCACAGTACCAACATGCATTTTCTCGGTACGAGCAATTTCTGCTCCATTCAAACGACCCGAGAGAACAATTTTGATACCTTTGGCGCCTGCTTTCATGACTCGTTCCATCGCCGACTTCATCGAACGACGGAAAGGCATACGTTTCTCAATATCCGCCACGATCGACTGTGCGACGAGAGCGGCCGAGAGCGCCGGAGAATGTACTTCACGCACATTCAATTTCACTTTTAGTTTCTGTTGCAAAATCTGACGCTCAATATATTTACGCACTTCATCCAAACCTTGTCCACCTTTGCCGATGATCATACCCGGCTTCGCCACAAAAATTGTCACCGTCATGTTTTTCACATTGCGCTCGACAGCGACTGCCGACACGCCGGCATCTTTGAACTTCTTTTCCAAATACTCCCGAATTTTCAAATCTTGACGAGCAAACATAGCATAGCTATTTTTGCTATACCAGCGGGAATCCCAAGTATAGATTACCTGAGTGCGATGAATTCTTGGTTGTACTTTATGACCCATATGAGATATTATTTACTGGTTTTTTTGGCACGCGGAGTTTTCTTCGCCGGAGCTTTTTTTGTCGCATCGGTTTCGACCGTCACCGAATCTTTTTTACTTTCTTTCATTTTACCCGTACCCTCCCCCGCGAGAATCAGAGTGACATGTGAAGTACGTTTGCGAATCGGTGTCGCCCGACCCATCGCGCGCGGCGACCATCGTTTCTGCATCGGACCGCCGTCTACGAAAACATGCTTGATGACGAGCGATTCACGCTTCGCACCATGATTATGCAGAGCATTCGCGACTGCTGAGCGCAACAATTTGATGATCGGCAAAACCGCCGCCTTATTCATGTTCACGAGTTGGGCTTCGGCTGAAATCACACTGAGACCGCGGATCAAATCCGTCACTGGTCGCACCTTGCGTGGCCCCATCTTCAAAAATCTCAATTTAGCTGTCGTTTCAAAATTCATATGCTTTATTTTTTAGCTTCCGCCTTCGGAGCACCGGCGGCGGCTGGAGCGGCACCCGGAGTAGTAGCGGCTTCTTTGGACATTTTACCGCCATGCTTGATGAACTTGCGTGTCATCGAGAATTCACCGAGTTTATGGCCAACCATATTTTCTTCCACGAATACGTTGATGAAATCTCGACCATTATGAACAGCGAAACTCACACCCACCATCTGTGGTACGATTGTACATTTGCGTGACCAAGTTTTGATCGCCGTCTTGCTCTTTGTCGCCTTGGCTTGTTCTACCTTCTTCATGAGACGTTCATCAATGTATGGTCCTTTTTTTAAACTTCTAGACATATAATAAATTATTTGTTGCCTACATTCTTTTTGCGGCGCTGAATAATGAATTTATCACTCCACTTGCCCGGTTTCCTCGTCTTCACACCGAGAGCTTTCTTGCCCCATGGTGTTTTCGGACCGCCCTTCAAACCAATCGGCGAATGACCTTCACCACCGCCGTGTGGGTGATCGACCGGATTCATGTTCTTACCTTTCACGCGTGGTCTGATACCGAGCATGCGCTTGCGCCCTGCCTTACCCCAACGTACGAGCTGATAATCAGAATTACCGACCATACCAATCGTCGCCATACAGGTCTTCGGCACCATGCGCATTTCACTCGATGGTAGACGGAGTTGAGCGTAATCACCTTCAATACCAATAAATTGAGTGCCATTTCCGGCGCCACGCGCCAACTGTCCACCTTTGCCCGGGGTCAATTCAATATTATGCACAAAAAGACCAACCGGAATAAATTCAAGTGGCATGGCGTTCCCAGTATTAGGCTCAATCGCTTTCATGGAAGACATTACCTTATCACCGACCCTGAGTCCGACCGGTTGAATTATGTAGGCTTTTTCACCATCAGTATAATTCAGCAGAGCGATTCGGCTGTTACGATTCGGATCATACTCGATCGCGATTACTTCGGCCGACACATCGAATTTCACACGCTTGAAATCGACCACGCGATAGAGCTGTTTCACGCCACCACCCTGATGACGAACGGTAATTTTACCGGTATTGTTGCGACCGCTGTGTGATTTCAGTCTCTCCACCAGAGATTTTTCAGGTGTCGTTTTCGTGATATCAGAAAAATCCTGCACACTTGATTTGCGGCGCCCCGGAGTAGTTGGTTTGTATATTTTGATAGCCATATTATTTTTCTAGCAGATTAAACACCTTCGTGTACACCGATCGTCTCGCCTTTTTTCAAATAGACAATCGCTTTTTTGAAATCAGCCGTGCGCCCAGTCGCGCGACCAAAACGACGTACCTGACCGTTCACATTCAAAATTCGCACTTTCTCCGCCTTGGCACCGTAAATTTCTTTTACAGCTTTCTTTACATCTTCTTTGTTAGCTCTATTGGCCACGATGAAAGTATAAGCACCGTGACTTTCTGCAATCGCCGCTTTCTCCGAGATGAGCGGGTGGAGAAGAATTCGGTGGGCTCGCACATGCAAACCAACTGATTTCTTCGTTGATTTTTTTTCTGCCACCACCTTATCTTCCGTCTTGACTAATTCTTTGACACTTGATTTTTCAACTCGGTCAGCCATTTTTTTCAATTCCTTTTTTCCTTCTGATTTTGTCCGTTTAAATTTATCTAGTATTCCCATATAATTATTTCGCTAAACGATTTTCCAGAATTTCAATGCCTTTTTTGGTAGTGATCACATACTGATGATGCATGAGGTCGACGACACTCGCATCTACAGCGCGCATGAAATCCAATTTACTCAAATTACCGACCGCCCGTTTTGTTGTTTCTTCTAATTTCGGCAAGAGCACCAAAGTGTTTCTACCGGTACCTGGCAATTTGGCACGCAAATCAGACAACTCACGAGTTTTACCGGTCAATTTCAAATCTTCGAGAACAACGAATTTCTCATCAAAAACTTTGTCAGAAAAAAGCATTTTCACCGCCAAACGGTTCATTTTCTTGTTTATTTTTTGTTTGTAATTTCGATCAGATCGTGGTCCGAATGTAATACCGCCGCCGACCCAGATCGGAGAGCGGGTGGAACCATGACGAGCGCGACCCGTACCTTTTTGTTTCCAAGGCTTACGACCACCACCACGGACTTCACCGCGATTCTTGGTGTGTGCCCATGGTTCACGCGCATTGGCCATGAGAGCGAGATACACCTGATGAATAACCGACTTTTTCGGTTTCACGCCGAAGACGGCATCATTCAGTTGAATTTCACCATTTTGCTCACCGCTTTCTTTGTATAAAATTGTTTTTGCCATATAGTTTCAATTTTTAAACCGTGTTTAGGCTACTGTATTCTCTCCTGCCGTCTGTTGGGATTCGACCATGATTTTTCCCTCGGCAGTGTGGATAGAGAGGACGCCATTACGCGCTCCCGGCACCGCACCTTTTATATAAATTTCATTTGTTTCTGGGTGTACTTCGACGATTTCCAAATTATGGACAGTGACACGATTGTCACCCATGTGACCACCCATGCGAATACCTTTGAAAGTTCTTTGGACACCGCCGGCGCCGATCGAACCAGGCATGCGCAAGTTGTCTTTGTGACCGTGTGAGGCTGGACCGCCACGGAAACCATGTCGTTTCACCACGCCTTGGAAGCCACGGCCTTTGGCGAAACCGACCACCGAGACTTTCTCTCCTGGAGAAAATATCCCGACCGTGAACACATCCCCTCTTTTTAAAACATTCTCACTGTTAGTTTTGAAATCACGCAAAAATCTCACTGTCATCGTCTTATCTTCATCGGTGTGAATATCTTTCAGATGACCCTGCTCGGCTTTGTTCAAGCGGAAATTTTTCTGTTTACCAAAACCAACCTGAACAGATTCAACACCATCTTTGTCGGCAGTTTTGATCTGCGTCACTACACATGGACCAGCCTGAACACGTGTCACTGGTACGACGGTACCATCTTCACGGAAGACCTGAGTCATGTCAATTTTTTTTCCAAGAATAAATTTCATATTTCGGAGTGTCCTTAATAATTATTTTCAATTTTGTTTTGACAACTATTTACAAAAATAAAAAACCAGAAATACCAAACATCAAAAGCTAATCTTCCCCCAACAATATATCCAAACCACCTCAGAATTGCTTTGGTGTCTAATACTTCTGGCCTTTTAGTCCTGAATGGATTAAATGGCAATATTAAATTTCTGCAAATTCACCTCACGCACGTTTGATTTCGAACCAAATGTTTTTCTTCTTGGGGAATCTTATTTGGTTTAAATCACCGTACTTTGTTTGGTCTAGATATATTTTCTCCGACTCAATCGGAGATTGGTTAACTAACTAATGATTTTTAAACTAGTCCATTTTGATCTCGATATCCACGCCACTCGGCAAGTTCAAATTCATAAGAGCATCTACCGCTTTTGGCGTCACGTCCACAATATAAATCAATCTCTTGTGAGTGCGCATCTCGTATTGCTCTGACGCAGTCTTATGAACAAACGTTGACCGATTGACACTGAATTTCTTGATCTCTGTCGGCAATGGAACTGGGCCGACTACCTTCGAACCATTTCTTTCGGCTGTCTCGATGATTGTGCGTGTCGCCTGATCGACAATTTTGTGATCAAAGGCTTTGATTTTCACGCGAATTTTCGAACCAGCTTCTTTCACCGTCTTTTGTATTACCATAATTCAATAAAGTACAATTAAGCAATGCGAGAGGGCCCCAAACGGGACCCCCTCACATATACTATTACACAATAATTTTTGTCACCACGCCAGCACCGACAGTGCGACCACCCTCGCGGATAGCGAAACGCATCTTGTCTTCGAGAGCTACTGGAGTAATGAGTTTGATCTTCAAATTCGCTGT
>Ga0116157_10001446_pt1 | contig 23770 bp, 36 predicted proteins | sample AD_UKC048_MetaG_FD_89882 | JGI IMG/M metagenome (GOLD analysis project Ga0116157, IMG submission 89882) | Active sludge microbial communities of municipal wastewater-treating anaerobic digesters from USA - AD_UKC048_MetaG | ecosystem: Engineered > Bioreactor > Anaerobic > Digestate | place: USA... | reverse complement strand
TATAAATAAAAATCAAAAATTATTGCACTAAAATATGATACTGCGGGCATTTAATCCTTTATATGACTATTATCAACTATATTTTTGTATTGATGGGCATTTACTTTTTAATTCAACCCATTTACTTGACACATACAATAATAAATCAACTTAGGAAAAAGTATTGACAATATTAACCAAATAATATATAATGGAAAGGCATGTAAGATTAGCGGTGAAGTAGAATGTGGCTACATCCTTGAAATATCAGGGTGGAGGGAACTTCTATGGAGTATGTCTTGGCTTAGACCAGGCGGTAAGTTATTTATTAAATTAGCACTTATCCCAAGAAAATCATGCGAAAACTTGGGTTTATATATTGGTTAAAAACAAAACACCAGGGTGCGTTTATAACTTCCGACCAAAATAAAATATTAAGGAGGGAAATTTACATGGCAACAGTAAAAGAAAATGCTGTAACAAGCGAAAAAATCAGAATAAGATTAAAGGCTTATGATCACGTTGTATTAGAACAGTCTGCTGAAAAAATAGTAGATACTGCTAAAAAAACAGGAGCAAAAGTATCAGGTCCTATTCCATTACCAACAGAAAAGGAAATAATAACAATTTTACGTTCTCCACACAAACACAAAGATGCAAGAGAACAATTCGAAATGAGAACACATAAAAGAGTTATAGATATTCTTTATCCAACACAAAAAACAGTTGATAGCTTAATGAAAATTGATTTACCAGCTGGCGTAAACATCGAAATCAAATTATAATTTGAATCGAGTACAAAAGTTCTACTATACAATAGAACTAAATTAAACCAAGCTGATTTAATAAAGGTCAGCCAATAGTTAGGAGGAAATTAAAAAATGAAAACATTAATAGGAAAAAAAGTTGGAATGACACAAATATTTGATGAAAAAGGAAAAGTTATTCCAGTAACAGCAATCCAAGCAGGACCATGTGTAATAGCACAAATCAAAACAGTAGAAACTGATGGTTATAATGCAATACAATTAGGGTTTGGAGATGTTAAAGAAACAAAATTAAATAAACCAAAAAAAGGACATTTTGCAAAAGTAAAAATAGCTCCAAAAAAATATTTAAGAGAATTCAGAACAGATGCAGTAGAAGAATTAACAGTAGGAACTGAATTAAAAGCTGATGTATTTGAAATTGGAGATAGATTAGATATACAAGGAACAACAAAAGGAAAAGGATTCCAAGGTGTTATAAAACGTCATGGACAATCAAGAGGACCAATGGGACATGGATCTATGTATCATAGAAGACCAGGTTCAATGGGTGCAACTTCAACACCAGGTAGAGTATTTAAAGGTAAAAAACTTCCAGGACATATGGGAAGAACAACAGTTACAATACAAAACCTAGATGTTGTAAAAGTAGATACAGACAAAAATGTAATATTAGTAAAAGGTAGTGTACCAGGAGCAAAAGGTGCAATACTAAAAATAAAATTAAGTGTAAAAGCATAAGGAAGGAGGAAACGAGATGCCTAGTATAGATGTATACAATATAGAAGGAAAAAAAGTAAAAAGTGTAGACTTAAAAGAAGAAATCTTTGGTATCGAACCAAATGAATCAATTGTACATAGTGTATTGGTTAACTTCTTAGCTAATCAAAGACAAGGAACACAAAGTACTAAAACAAGAGCCGAAGTTCGTGGTGGAGGAAGAAAACCATGGAAACAAAAAGGAACTGGTAGAGCAAGACAAGGTAGTATAAGAGCACCACAATGGATAAAAGGTGGTATAGCATTAGGACCAAAACCACGTTCATATAAATACACAGTAAACAAAAAAGAAAAGAAATTAGCAATAAAATCAGTATTAAGTTCAAAAGTATTAGAAAACAACTTAGTTGTAGTAGATACATTAGACTTAAATGCAATAAAAACAAAAGAAATGGTTAAAACATTAAACAATTTAAAAGTTGAAGGAAAAATATTAATAATGTTACCAGAAAGAAATGAAAATATTCAAAAATCAGCAAGAAATATTAAAGGAGTTAAAACTACTTTAGTAAACACAATTAATGTATATGACTTATTAAAATATGGAAAATTAGTTATAACATTAGACGCTGTTAAAAAATTAGAGGAGGTGTACGCGTAATGATAGCAGAAAACATTATAATTGCTCCAGTAGTTACTGAAAAAAGTAATGATGGGTTAAGTGAAGGAAAGTATACCTTTAAAGTAAACAAAAAAGCTACAAAAGTTGATATAGCAAAAGCTGTAGAAAAATTATTTGAAGTAAAAGTATTAAGAGTTAATACACTAACAGTAAAAGGAAAAGAAAAAAGAGTTGGAAAAAGTATAGGAAGAACATCTAGCTGGAAAAAAGCTATAGTTACTATAGATACAAACCCAACAGATAAAAACTATATAGCAAAAGGTGGAAAAACAAAGAAAGTTTCTAAAAAATACAATGATTCAATAGAAGCTTTTAACTAATAATATGTAATAAATGATATATAAAACTAATATGTAAAAGTAATATATTAAAAAAAATCATATAAAAACTATTATATAAAACTATTATATAAAAAATCATATAAAACTATTACATAAAAAAATCATATGAAAATATCATATAAAAATTAGTATAAAAAAATATTATATAAAAAATGGTATATAAAAAATATATTGTTGAGTAAACATATAATATAGTATCGAGAAAAAACTCGGAAAACAAATAATATCTGCAAATGGAGCAGGAAAAAATCCATTATAAAATGTTAAAAGGAGAGAAAAACAAAATGGGTATGAAAAGTTTTAGACCAATCACACCATCATTAAGAAACATGACAGTTTCAACATTTGATGAAATAACAAAAGATACTCCAGAAAAATCTTTATTAACAGTAAAAAAGAAAAATTCAGGAAGAAATTCATATGGAAGAATTACTGTTAGACATCAAGGTGGAGGAAATAGACAAAAATACAGATTAGTAGATTTTAAAAGAAAAAAAGATGACATGTTTGCAACAGTTATAGGTATCGAATATGATCCAAACAGAAGTGCAAATATAGCATTAATAGAATATGAAGATGGAACAAAATCATACATACTAGCACCAGTAGGGCTAAAAGATGGAGATAAAGTTGTATCAGGACAAAAAGCAGATATCAAACCAGGAAACTGTATGAAAATCGAAAGTATACCAGTAGGTACAATGATTCACAATATAGAATTAAATCCAGGTCAAGGTGGAAAATTAGTTAGAGCAGCAGGACAACAAGCTCAATTAATGGCAAAAGAAGGAAAATACTCTCATGTAAGATTACCATCAGGCGAAATGAGACTAATAATGACTGTATGTAGAGCAACAATAGGAACAGTAGGAAATACAGATCACGAAAATGTTAAATTAGGAAAAGCTGGAAGAGTAAGACATATGGGTATCAGACCATCAGTTAGAGGATCTGTAATGAACCCTTGCGATCACCCTCATGGTGGTGGTGAAGGTAAAGCACCAATCGGACACGCAGGACCAATGACACCTTGGGGTAAACCAGCTCTAGGATATAAAACTAGAAAGAAAAATAAAAAATCAGATAAATTTATAGTTAAGAGAAGATAAACTATAGATATTCAACTAAATTTATAGTTAAGAGAAGATAAACTATAAATATTCAATAATATACCAAAAAATTCAAACAACTAAAAATAAGTTGTAAATGATAGTGTAAGGAGGTAAAAATAAATGTCAAGATCAAGTAAAAAAATGCCTTTTGTTGCAGAAAAACTTTTAAAAAGAATAGACGCAATGAATGAAGCAAATGAAAAAACAGTATTAAAAACATGGTCAAGAGCTTCTACTATTTATCCACAAATGGTTGGACACACAATAGCTGTTCATGATGGTAGAAAACACGTACCAGTTTATGTATCAGAAGAAATGATAGGACATAAATTAGGAGAATTCGCTCCAACAAGAACTTTTAAAGGTCATGCAGGAGAAAAAACTACAAAAAAATAAAAAGGTTGTAAAATAAATAGAAGTTTAAAACTTCTACATCCAAACTAATTAGGAGGTAAGAAAAGTGGAAAAAAAGCAAGAAGTTATGCAAGAAATAATTCCAGAAGCAATAGCAACTCTTAGCAATGCTAGAATATCATCTAGAAAAGTAAAAATCGTAGCAGATTTATTAAGAGGAAAAAACGCCAAAGAAGCTTTAGCAATAGTAAAATTCACACCTAAAGCTGCATCTGAAATATTAGAAAAATTATTAAAATCAGCTATAGCAAATGCTGAAAACAATCATAATATGACATCTGACAAATTATATGTATCTGAAATATTTGCAAATCAAGGTCCAACAATGAAAAGAATTAGACCAGCAGCAAAAGGTTCAGCTGTAAGAGTTAGAAAAAGAACAAGTCATATAACAATTAAATTAAGAGAGAGAGAATAAGAAAGGAGGAATTAAAAGTTATGGGACAAAAAATGAATCCACATGGATTAAGAGTTGGAGTTATTAAAGATTGGAGTTCAAAATGGTATGCAGATGCAAAAGATTTTGGAAACTATCTTGTAGAAGACAACAAAATCCGTGAATATGTTAAGAAAAAATTATATATTAGCGGAATTTCAAAAATCGAAATTGAAAGAACAGCTAGATTTGTAAAAGTAAATGTATTTACAGCAAAACCAGGACTAGTAATAGGAAAAGGTGGAGACTTAGCTGAAAAACTAAAAATAGAATTACAAAAAATGATAAACAAAGATGTTAATTTAAACATCGTAGAAGTTAAAAATGTAGATATGGATGCACAATTAGTTGCAGAAAATATTGCAGCACAATTAGAAAGAAGAATTTCATTTAGAAGAGCTATGAAACAATGTATGCAAAAAACTATGAAATCAGGTGCTTTAGGAATCAAAACAGCAGTATCTGGAAGATTAGGTGGAGCAGACATGGCAAGAACAGAGTTTTATAAAGAAGGAACAATTCCACTTCAAACAATAAGAGCAGATATAGATTATGGATTTGCAGAAGCAAATACAACATATGGAAAAACAGGAGTTAAAGTTTGGATCTATAAAGGAGAAATTCTTCCAGTTAAGAAAGCTAAAATGGAAGGAGGCGTTCAATAATGCCATTAATGCCAAAAAGAACAAAATATAGAAAATTACAAAAAGGTAGAATGAGAGGAAAAGCAACAAGAGGAAATAAAGTATCAAATGGTGAATTTGGTATCCAAGCAGTAGAAGGCGCTTTCATAACATCTAACCAAATCGAGGCGGCACGTGTTGCTATGACTCGTTATATAAAAAGAGGTGGAAAAGTTTGGATTAAAATTTTTCCAGATAAACCAATAACAAAAAAACCAGCAGAAACTCGTATGGGTAAAGGTAAAGGAGCTGTAGAATATTGGGTTTCAGTTGTTAAACCAGGTAGAGTAATGTTTGAAATAGCAGGAGTACCTGAAGAAACAGCAAGAGAAGCTTTAAGATTAGCAGCAAACAAACTATCTGTTAAATGTAAATTTGTTAAAAAGGAAAATGAAATGGGTGGTGATAATGATGAAGAATAATAAAATCAAAGAAATGTCTTCACCAGAACTATTAAAAGAATTAGGAGAATTAAAAACTGAATTGTTTAAATTAAGATTTAGCTTAAAAACTAATGGTTTAGAAAATCCTATGAAAGTTAAAGAAGTAAGAAAAGACATTGCTAGAATTAAAACAGAAATAAAAGAAAGAGAAATAAAAGAATCAAAATAAATTATCAAAGCAATTAGCTCTGAAATTTAAAGGAAGGAGATTATAAAATGGAAGAAAGAAATCTTCGTAAAACATTGATTGGTACAGTTGTTTCAAACAAAATGGAAAAAACAATAGTTGTTGCAGTACAAACAAGTGAGAAACATAAAACATATGGAAAAATATTAAAAAGAACATATAAACTAAAAGCTCATGATGAAAATAATGAGTGCCAAATCGGTGACAAAGTAAAAGTTATGGAAACAAAACCTCTATCAAAAGACAAAAGATGGAGATTAGTAGAAATTGTTGAAAAGGCAATTATAAAATAAAAATAATTTTTCAAAACATTTGAAAAAAGGAGGGAAAACCAAAATGGTACAACAACAATCTATCTTAAAAGTAGCTGACAACACAGGCGCAAAAGAAATTATGTGCATCAGATGTTTAGGTGGTTCATACAGAAAATATGCAAGAATAGGTGATGTAATAGTTGCTTCAGTTAAAACAGCAACACCAGGAGGCGTTGTTAAAAAAGGAGAAGTTATAAAAGCTGTTATAGTTAGAACTAAAAGAAATACAAGAAGAGCAGATGGATCATACATAAGATTTGACGAAAATGCAGCAGTAATATTAAAAGATGACGGAAACCCAAAAGGAACACGTATATTCGGGCCTATAGCAAGAGAATTAAGAGATAAAAACTATATGAAAATTCTTTCATTAGCTCCAGAAGTATTATAATAAATTTCTAAAACACAATAATATAGAAATTATTTAAATAAGTACTATAGTATAATATCAAAATAATTTTAATGTTAAAAAATGTAAGAATATTAATAAATAATGCAAAATCTGTAATTGAATGAAAAATATAAATATTAAATATCAATTAAAAGTTAATTTAAATATAAATTAGCACAGAAGGATTAATAAAAAAAGAAAAGGAGGCGAAATCCTAAATGTTAAAAATAAAAAAAGGTGATACAATCCAAGTTTTATCTGGAAATGATAAAGGAAAAAAAGGTGAAGTAATCGAAGTTTTACCAAAAGCTGAAAAAATATTAGTAAAAGGAATAAACATCAGAAAAAAACACACAAAACCTAAAAAACAAGGAGAAGAAGGTGGAATTATTTCTATGGAATGTGCAATACACATGAGCAAAGTAAGTGTTGTATGTCCAAAATGTGGTAAAGCTACAAGAATAGGATTCGAAATTGATAAAGAAGGAAATAAAGTACGTATTTGTAAAAAATGCAGTACAAAAATCAAATAAGAAAGGAGGTCTATTGAAGACTTATGGAAATTTTAAGAGAACAATATAACAAAGAAGTTATACCAGCAATGATGAAAAAATTTAACTATACATCAGTTATGCAAGTACCAAAACTAGATAAAATAGTTATTAATATAGGTTTAGGAGATACAAAAGAAAATCCTAAATCACTAGAAAACGCAGTTAATGATTTAACAATAATTACAGGACAAAAACCAATTATAACAAAATCTAAAAAAGCTATAGCAGCCTTCAAATTAAGAGAAGGAGTTGAAATTGGATGCAAAGTAACATTAAGAAAAGCAAAAATGTATGATTTTGCATATAAATTATTCAATGTAGCACTTCCTAGAGTGAGAGATTTTAGAGGAGTATCAGCAAATTCTTTTGATGGTAGAGGAAATTATTCAATGGGTATTAGAGAACAATTAATATTCCCAGAAATTGAATATGATAAAATCGACAAAATCAGAGGTATGGATATAATTTTTGTTACAACAGCTAAATCAGACGAAGAAGCTAGAGAATTATTAACATTATTAGGAATGCCTTTTAAAAGTTAAAATTATTTTAAAGTTTTTATATAAATGTAAAAAATTTAAAGTTGAATGAAAGGAGAAGGTCATGGCTAAAAAATCTTTAAAAGTTAAACAACAAAGAGAGCAAAAGTTCAAGACTAGAGAATACAACAGATGTAAAATCTGTGGAAGACCACACGCTTATATTAGAAAATTTGGAATTTGCCGTGTTTGCTTCAGAGAATTAGCTCATAAAGGCGAGATTCCAGGAGTTAAAAAAGCAAGTTGGTAAAATATACTAATTAAGAAAATAAATTAGTAATAAATACTAATTTAAAAAATTGGTAACAAAAACTAATAAAAAACTTGGTAATAAATACCAATAATAAATTTGGTAACAAATACTAATTAAAAAAAATTGGTAATAAATACTAATAATAAACTTGGTAATAAATACCAATAATAAATTTGGTAACAAATACTAATTAAAAAAAATTGGTAATAAATACTAATTATACAAATAAAAAGTAGAAAAAGGAGGTAAGAAAATTGATTACTACTGATCCAATAGCAGATATGCTAACAAGAATAAGAAACGCAAATAGTTCAAAACATAAAGTAGTAGATGTACCATCATCAAACATGAAATTAGCAATAGCTAAAATATTATTAGATGAAGGATATATTAAAGCTTGTGAAGAAATAAAAAGTGAAAACAACCAAGGAGTTATAAGAATAACTATAAAATATGATGAAACAGGTGCAAGAGTAATAGAAGGACTAAAAAGAATTAGTAAACCAGGACTAAGAGTTTATGCATCTAAAGATCAATTACCAAAAGTACTAAACGGATTAGGAATAGCTTTAATATCAACATCAAAAGGAATAAAAACAGACAAACAAGCTAGAACTGAAGGTTTAGGAGGAGAAGTGTTAGCTTACGTATGGTAATAAAAAAAATATCAAAATAGAGAGGTGAAAAAAATGTCAAGAATAGGAAATAAACCTATTACAGTACCAGCTGGTGTTGAAGTAAAATTAGACGGATTACACTTAACTGTAAAAGGACCTAAAGGAACTTTAGAAAGAGAAATTCATAAAAACATGAAAGTTTCTATAGATGGTGACACAATAACAGTTGCAAGACCAAATGAAGAACCATATAATAGAAGTTTACATGGATTAACAAGAACATTAATCAGTAACATGGTTGAAGGTGTTGTAAATGAATTTAAAAGAGAACTAGAAATTAATGGTGTAGGATATAGAGCACAGAAAAAAGGAACAAAATTAGCATTAAACTTAGGATATTCACATCCAGTTGAAATGGACGCTCCAGAAGGAATAACTTTTGATGTACCAACTCCAACACAAATAATAATTAGAGGAATTGATAAAGAAGCAGTTGGTCAAACAGCAGCTGTTGTAAGATCAAAAAGACCACCTGAAGTATATAGAGGAAAAGGTATTAAATATGTTGAAGAACGTATTAGACGTAAAGAAGGTAAATCAGGTAAAAAATAAATAATAAAACCAATCAAAAACTAATGCTGTTACATTAGTTAGAAAGGAGAAAACAATGGTTTCAAAAACAAATAGAAAATTAGAAACAAAAAGAAGACATATAAGAGTTCGTAGAAAAGTAAGTGGAACAGCTCAATGTCCAAGATTATGTGTATATAGAAGTAATAACAACTTATTTGTACAAGTAATTGATGATACAGTTGGAAAAACTATAGTTAGTGCTTCTACTCTTGATAAAGAAGTAAAAACAAAACACTCTAATAAAGAGGCAGCTAAAGAAGTAGGAACTTTAATAGCACAAAGAGCGTTAGAAAAAAATATTAAAACAATAGTATATGATAGAAGTGGATATGTATATCATGGAGTTGTTAAAGAATTAGCAGAAGCTGCAAGAGCTGCAGGTCTAGAATTCTAATAATAATAGAAATTACATAAAACATTAAGTTTTGTAAAAGGAGGGAAATTTATAACAATGGAAAACACATCAGAATTAAAAGAAAAAGTTGTAGCTATAAATAGAGTTGCCAAAGTTGTTAAAGGTGGTAGAAATTTTAGATTTAGTGCTGTTGTAGTTGTTGGAGATGAAGCAGGACACGTTGGAGTTGGAAATGGAAAAGCAGCAGAAGTTCCAGATGCAATCAAAAAAGCTATTCAAGAAGCTAAAAAGAACTTAGTAGAAGTTCCAATAGTTGAAACAACTATACCACACGAATATATCGGAACTTTTGGTAGTGCAAAAGTAATATTAAAACCAGCTGGAGAAGGTACTGGAGTTATCGCTGGAGGAAGCGTAAGACCAGTATTAGAATTAGCAGGATACAAAGATATAAGAACTAAAGTTTTAGGAACAAACAACCCAAGAAACGTTGTTTATGCTACACTTGAAGGTTTGAAAAAAATGAAAACTGCAGAGCAAGTTGCTAAAAAAAGAGGAAAAAAAGTCGAAGAAATATTATAAAAATATACTCATAAAAATATTGTAAATAATAAAAAAATTTATTGATTTAAAAATTTTTATAGTATATACTATTAATAACAAGATTAAGGAGGTGTAACCGCACAATGAAATTAGATGAATTAAAACCAGCAACAACAGCAAAAACAAGAACAAGAGTTGGACGTGGAACTGGTTCTGGATTAGGAAAAACATCTGGAAGAGGACATAAAGGACAAAAAGCTAGATCAGGTGGTGGAGTAAGAAGAGGATTCGAAGGTGGTCAAACACCATTATATAGAAGACTACCAAAAAGAGGATTCACAAATATTCACGCTAAAACATATACAGAAGTAACATTAACAATGTTAAATAAAGCAACTACAGAAGAAGTAACAGCAGAAAGCTTAATCGCTGATGGAATCATTAAAAAAATTAATGATGGTATCGTGATATTAGCTACAGGAAACTTAGAGAAAAAATTAGCTGTAAAAGCTAAGAGATTTACTAAAGCTGCTAAAGAAAAAATTGAGGCTTTAGGTGGAAAGACAGAGGTGATCTAATTGTTTAACACCATTAAAAATGCTTTAAAGACTCCAGAAGTTAGAAAAAGACTATTATTTACATTATTACTAATAGTTGTTTTCAGACTAGGATCTTTTATATCAGTTCCAGCAGTTGATACAACTGCGTTATCATCTGTAAGTAGTGGAGGAATAACTCAACTTATTGACACAATATCAGGAGGAGCTTTTTCAAGACTTTCAATATTTGCAATGTCAATAACTCCATATATCACAGCTTCAATTGTAATACAATTATTAGCAATGGTAATACCATCTTTAGAAAAATTAACTAAAGAAGGTGGAGAAGAAGGAAGAAATAAGGTAAATAGATATACAAAAATTCTTACAGTGGTATTAGCATTAGTAGAAGGATTAGGATTGTATTTATCATATTCAAAAATATTTATAAATCCAGGATTCTTAACAGGTTCAGTAGTAGTGTTATCATTTATGGCTGGAACAGCTCTACTAATGTGGTTAGGAGATCAAATAACTAACAAGGGTATAGGTAATGGGATATCAGTTATTATATTTGCAGGTATTGCATCAGGATTACCAAGTGCAATCCAAACAATGTGGCAAATGATATTTTCAGGAGCATTTAAAACAGAAAATCTAATACTTGGATTAGCAATATTATTTGGAGCAATATTATTAGTAGCAGGAGTTGTATTTGTACAACAAGCAGAAAGAAGAGTACAAGTACAATATTCTAAAAAAGTTGTAGGAAGAAAAATGGTTGGTGCACAAAATACACATATACCATTAAAGCTAGCTATGGCAGGTGTAATGCCAATCATATTTGCATCTTCATTTATGACTTTCCCAGCTATGATAATAAGCATATTCAAGAGTAATATAGCAGCAGAAACAGGGATTTTAGCAGTAATATATAAGTTATCTATTGCTACATCTACTTCAATAATGCAAGTACCAGGAACTGATGGATTATCAACAATTACATATAAATTGCCAATAGGATATTCATTAGTTAATGCAGCAATATACTTATTACTAATCGTTGGATTTACATTCTTTTATACTTATGCAACATTTAATCCAGCAGAAGTATCAAATAATGTTAAGAAAAACGGAGGATTTATTCCAGGAATAAGAGCAGGAAAACCAACAACACAATATTTAAGTGCAATTATAGGAAAAATAACACTTTTTGGTGGATTGTTCCTAGCAATTATAGCAATACTTCCTATGATGTTAAGATTTACAACATTAGATTTAGCATTTGGAGGAACTTCAATATTAATAGTTGTAGGTGTTGCATTAGAAACAATACAACAATTAGAATCTCAATTGGTAATGAGACATTACAAAGGATTCTTAGAATAAAAATGTAATAAAGAAGCAAAAGTTGTAATAACTATGTTTTAATAATATTAAGAGTAGAAGTTGGAGCATGAAATGTATTTTTTTATCTCCAACTTTGAAATTTGTTAATAAGTAAGAATTGGCTTTTAGCCTATTTCAAATAAGTAAATAAAGTTAATAAATATAATTGGATTTTTAATAGTTAGATACAAAAGGTTTATAATGAATTTGTATGGTATGAATTTATGAATGTTTTGTACCATAATAATTTAATTATATATTTGAATTTTTGTGTCCTTACTGGTCGTCTGAGATAGACTTGAAAATCTAAAATTTTATTTGAGTGTTTTATTGAATTATATGATTTGTAAAACAAATCATAAATCCAACACACTCTCATAAAATATTGATTTTCATAGCCTTTCTAGACTCCCAAGCTGCGCGTCCACTTCAAATTAAAATATATAATTAAATTATTATGGTATATGTAGCAAATATTGTAATTATAAAATTTTATTTATAAATTTGAATTAGAAAAAATTGATTAAAAAGTTTAACTAAAAATTAGATTAGAAAATTTTAATTAGAAGAATTAGATTAAGAATAATTATTTATTTATTTAAGATAGGCGGAAAAGGCTTTAATCAAGCAAAAGGAGAAATAATATGTTAATAATTTTATTGGGTGCACAAGGAACAGGAAAAGGAACAGTGGCAGGTATATTAAGCAAAAGAAATAATTGGATTCAATTATCAACAGGAGATATTTTTAGAGAGAATATTGCAAAAGGAACAGAATTGGGTATAGAAGCAGATAAGCATATTTCAAAAGGGTGCCTAGTTCCAGATGAAATAACTATTTCTATGGTAGAAAAAAGATTGGAAGAATTAAATGATGCTCCAGGTATTATATTAGACGGATTCCCTAGAAATATAATTCAAGCGGAAAAACTAGATGAAATACTTTCGAAAAAAGGTCAAAAGGTTGACTGGGTTGTTAATTTAGAAACACCGAGAGAAGAAATAATAACAAGAATGTTAAATAGAAGAGTATGCTCAAATCAAGATTGTAAATCAACATTTAATATAGAAATATTCCCACCAAAAGTCGATGGGATATGTGATGTATGCGGTTCTGAATTAAAAATTAGAGAAGATGATAGTGATCCAAAAGCAATTGAAAAAAGGTTGGAAATATATGATACACAAACAAAACCATTAATAGATTTTTATAATAAAAAAGGAATTGTTATAGTTGAAGAAATAAGTAAAAGAATTAACAGATTCGCTGAAGAAGCCTGTGATGACATTATGGAAAAAATTAAATAAAATTAATATAATCAAAATAAAATTAAGAAAAATTAAAACAAATAAAAATAAAATAAATAAAAATAAAATAAATGAATTAGATAAATCAATAAAAATAAAACAAATAAAAATAGAATAAATGAATTAGATAAATCAATAAAAATAAAACAAATAAAAATAAAACAAATAAAAATAGAATAAATAAAAAGAAAATAAGTAAAAGGAAGTAAGAAAAATTGGTAACTATAAAATCTAAAAAAGAAATTGAGTTAATGAGACAAGCTTGTAAAGTAACAGCATTAGTACATGCAAAATTGGAACAAGAAATAAAACCAGGAATCTCAACATTAGAATTAGATAAAATTGCAGAACAAGTTATAAAAGAAAATGGAGGAATTCCTGCACAAAAAGGATACAGTACTGGAATAAAAGGTATGCCATCATTTCCAGCAACACTTTGTGTTTCAATAAATGATGAAGTAATACACGGAATTCCATCTAGCAAAACAATAATTAAAGATGGAGATATTGTAAGTATTGATTTAGTTGTTTTGAAAAATGGATATAATGGAGACGCAGCAAGAACTTATGTAGTTGGAAGTGGTACAAAAGAAGCTAAAAGATTAGTAGAAATTACTAAACAAGCATTTTTTGAAGGTATAAAATATGCAATTCCAGGAAACAGAATAGGTGATGTATGTCATGCTATAGGAGCGTTTGTTGAAAAAAATGGATATTCAGTTGTAAGAGAATTTCAAGGTCATGGAATAGGAAAGCAAATGCATGAAGATCCTGGAATACCAAATTATGGAAAACCAGGAAGAGGTATAAGACTTGAACCAGGTATGACTCTAGCAATAGAACCAATGGTAATACAAGGAAAATCGGACATAATAGAAGCTGAAGATGGATGGACAATTAAAACAGCAGATGGAACACTATCTGCTCATTATGAAAACACAATATTAATTACAGAAAAAGAGCCAGAAGTCTTGACAATTTTATAGAAATGATATATACTATAAAAGCTATTGTGTATAAAAATAGAAATTATTTTTACTGAATAACTATAATAAGATTAAGAATATGTTATGTATTATAAATTCAATCGTAATTATAATACAATATTAGAATTAAATAGTTAAATAATAGTAAAAATAAACAAATTGGAGGTAAAAATGGCAAAAGAAGATGTTATTGAAGTAGAAGGAGTTGTTGTAGAAACACTACCAAATACTAATTTCAAAGTAGAACTTGAAAATGGACATCAAATATTAGCTCATATTTCAGGAAAATTAAGAATGAATTATATCAAAATACTCCCAGGCGATAAAGTAAAAGTAGAACTTTCACCTTACGACTTGACCCGAGGACGTATAACTTGGAGAGCAAAATAAATTGTAGAAATATTTACAGGAGGTGTAGTGAAATGAAAGTAAGACCATCAGTAAAACCAATGTGCGAAAAGTGCAAAGTAATCAAAAGAAAAGGTGTAATTAGGGTTATTTGTGAAAATCCTAAACATAAGCAAAGACAAGGTTAATAAAATTAACCAAAACAATTAAATATAGAAATAAACTATAAAAAATGCAAAATTGATATTAACACAATCTGAAGGCGGCTGTACAATGAAAATTGTATAATATTAGATATGTGTTTATATATATTTTTTATATGTAATACTAAAGACTAATATAGTAAACAGACAATCCGAATTTACATATTAGTTCATTTCACTTTAGTATAGATGTAAAAAACAACAAACAACAAAATTAATAAAAAATAATAAAAAATCATTTGGAGGTGCTAAAAGAATGGCTCGTATATCAGGAGTAGATTTACCTAGAGAAAAAAGAATAGAAATCGCATTGACATATATTTTTGGAATAGGTCTATCAAGTTCACAAAAAATATTAAAAAATGCTGGAGTAAATCCAGACACAAGAGTTAAAGACTTAACAGACGAACAAGAAAAAGCAATAAGAACAGCAATGGAAGGTTTTAAAGTTGAGGGAGACTTACGTAGAGAAGTTGCTCTAAATATTAAAAGACTTACAGAAATTGGATGCTACAGAGGGTTAAGACATAGAAGAGGTTTACCAGTAAGAGGACAAAGAACAAAAACTAATGCTCGTACTAGAAAAGGACCTAGAAAATTAGTAAGTAAAAGTAAGAAATAATTAGGAGGGAAACATAAATGGCTACAAAAAATGTAACAAAAAAAGTTACTAGAAGAAGAGATAGAAAAAATATCGAAAAAGGTATGGCTCATATTCATTCTAGTTTTAATAATACAATCGTTACAATTACAGATGTTCAAGGTAATACATTATCTTGGTCAAGTGCTGGTGGACATGGATTTAAAGGTTCAAGAAAAAGCACTCCATTTGCAGCTGGAGAAGTAGCTGAAACAGCAGCTAAAGCAGCTATGGAACATGGATTGAAAACAGTAGAAGTATTTGTAAAAGGACCAGGTTCAGGACGTGAAGCAGCTATAAGATCATTACAAGTTGCAGGTTTAGAAATTAGCAGTATAAAAGATGTAACACCAATACCACACAATGGTTGTAGACCACCAAAAAGACGTCGTGTATAAAATACGATAAAAAATATAAAAAGTTGAAAGTAATAATAAATAAGGAAGGTGAATTAAAAAAATGGCAAGATATAAAGACGAACAATGCCGTATTTGCCGTAGAGAAGGACAAAAGTTATTCTTAAAAGGTTCAAGATGTTATTCAGACAAATGCAGTATTTCTAGAAGAAATTATGCACCAGGACAAAATGGACAAAAGAGTAAAAAATTGTCAGAATATGGTACTCAATTAAGAGAAAAACAAAAAACTAAAGCATTCTATGGAGTAAGTGAAAAACAATTCAGAAAATACTTTGAAATGGCTTCAAACAGTAAAGGAATTACAGGTGAAAACTTATTACAAATACTAGAAAGCAGATTAGACAATGTTGTTTACAGATTAGGATTTGGAAGTTCAAGAGCACAAGCTAGAATGCAAGTAACACACGGAGCATTTGAAGTAAATGGACAAAAAGTTAATATTCCATCTTACCTAGTAAAAGCAGGAGATATAATCGCAGTTAGAGAAAATAGAAGAGATAATGGAACAATTAAATTAAGCGTAGAAGAAAATGCATCTAGACCAGTTACACCTTGGTTAGAAAAAGACGCTGAAAACTTAAACGGTAAAGTTATAAGATTAGCAAATAGAGAAGAAATCGACTTACCAGTTGAAGAACATTTAATAGTAGAGCTTTACTCTAAATAATAAAAGTGTTTATTAGATAACAAACACTAAAAACTTTATTATATAAAAATTAGGGACAAATAAGGTAATATTTTAAAAATATTAACCATAGTCTTAATTAGGAGGTTAAAATGATAGAATTCGAAAAGCCAAATATTAAATGCTTAGAGATAGATAATGAGAATTATTATGCTAAATTTGTATGTGAACCATTAGAACGTGGATATGGTATAACAATAGGTAACTCTTTAAGAAGAATATTGTTATCTTCACTTCCAGGAACTGCTGTCACAAGTGTTAAAATTGAAGGTGTATTACATGAATTCTCTACAATCAAAAATGTAGTAGAAGATGTACCAGAGATAATAGTTAATTTAAAAAATGTAAGATTAAAATCAGATAGAAACGAAGAAAAAACTCTAAGAATAGATTTTAAAGGCGAAGGAGAAGTAAAAGCTGGAGACATAATAACAGACGGAACAGTTGAAGTATTAAATCCAGAATTACATATCGCTACAGTATCTGAGGGTGGATCTTTAGTTATAGAAATGACAGCTGAAATGGGTAGAGGATACAACACAGCTGAGAAAAATAAAAAAGATAGTCAACCTTTAGGTGTACTTCCGATAGATTCTATCTATACACCAGTAAAAAAAGTTAATTACTCAGTAGAAAATACGAGAGTAGGACAAATGGTTGATTATGATAAATTAACAATAGAAGTTTGGACAGATGGAAGTTCAATGCCATATGAAGCATTAAGCTTAGCAGCAAAAGTTATGACAGGACATTTAGAATTATTTATAGATTTATCAGAAACTGCAAAAAATACACAAGTTATGATAGAAAAAGAAGAATCTAAAAAAGAAAAAGTATTAGAAATGTCAATCGAAGACTTAGAATTATCAGTAAGATCATTCAATTGTTTGAAAAGAGCTGGTATATCTACAGTTGAAGATTTAGCAAATAAATCAGAAGCTGATATGATGAAGGTAAGAAATTTAGGAAAAAAATCATTAGATGAAGTTACTAATAAATTACGTTCATTAGAATTAGATTTTGCTAGAGAAGAAGATTAGAAGAAGGAGGCAAACCAAGTGGCAATAAATAGAAAATTAGGAAAAGCAACTGATATTAGATTAGCAATGTTAAAAACACAATTAACAGATCTTATATTACATGGACAATTAGAAACAACAGAAGCAAGAGCAAAAGAAGTTAAAGCATTAGCAGATAGTATAATATCTTTAGCTGTTAAAGAAAAAGATAATTTTGAAACAGTAGATAGCAAAGTTGTAAAAGCTAAATTAGACAGTAATGGAAGAAAAGTTACAGAATTAGCAACAAGTAAAAATGGCAAAGAATACTTAAAAGTAGTTAAAGAAGAAACAACAGAAGCAAGACAAAAAGACATGCCATCAAGATTAAATGCTAGAAGAAAAATGATGAGAATGATAAACAAAATAACAGACAGCGAAGGAAACACAATAGATTTAACATCAAAATTGTTTAATGAAATAGCTCCAAAATATGAAGGTAGAGTTGGTGGTTATACACGTATAATCAAAAAAGGACCTCGTAGAGGAGACGCAGCTGAAATGTCAATACTAAAATTAATATAGTTTATATTTTAATACAAAAAGAGATAAATACCAAAAATGGTAAATATCTTCTTTTTTTTATGGCAAAAAACAAAAATCGTAAAAAATGTATTTTATGGCAAAAAACAAAAATCGTAAGAAATGTATTTTATGGCAAAAAACAAAAATCATAGGAAATGCTTTTTGTGGCAAGAAAAAAATTATAAAAGATGCTTTTTACGGCATAAAAAAGAGCCCCAGTAATACTGGGGCTTTGATTAGAATATTTCTTTTTTCATAGTTTCAATAAGTTGTTCATAACTATCAAATTCCTTATCTATAAGGGGTTCTAAAATCATTTCAACTTTTTTCTCTGTGAGCCTTTTTCGTTTTCGCATATTACCTTTAAAAAAATAATAGAAGTCATACTCTTTTTTAACATCATTTTCTAAGTAATAAATAAGAATTTTAGGTGGTTCACCAGGTCCTTCATAAATGCCATGTTTGTTAAAATCTGCACCTGCACATTTAAGATATTCATATTTAGTTATTTTTACCATTTTGTTCTACCTCCAATTGTCTGTATAACGTTTCTATCCATTTTGGATATTAGCTGGCCGATTTGCCAGATGTTTTAATATTATATCACTTATGTTAATAAATGTCAAGCAAAGTCTTAAAAAAACATAAAAATTATGTAAATTATTGTAAAGTATAAGTGTAATAATAAGATTCTATATAAAGTAAAAATTCCTTATAGGAATAAATATATAGATAATTAAGAATACACTATTGAATAATAGTTAATTATGAATTAAAAGTATATATTTAAATTGCTTATTAGATACGAAAAAAATCTCTCAGAATTACTGAGAGATTTTTTTTATTTACATATTTGCTATGATTGCTGAATCAAGTTCAGCTTCATTTTGGTACTTTTTTCCGATGACTTTGCTTATTACATCTGTTACATACTTTTTAGTTATATTTCTTTGCAAGTTTTCCTTGAAAAAAGGATAATAGTTTACTGTGTACTCGTCTTCTTCCTCCTTAATGTTAAGATTAATTTCTGGATCTGTTCCACCTGCAAGAAATGATCCATTTCCACCTCTAATTGCTGTTTCTGGAGTTCTGTTCTTTTTTACTCCTCTTATAACTTTTGCTCTTGTTGACTGTACATAGCTAAAACTTTCAATTATTATCATATTTTACCTCCAATTGTTTGTAAAAAAATTGTTTCTATCCATTTAGGATAGTGTGTGGCCGATTTGCCAAACATAATTGTATTATATCATAAATGTTTACATAAGTCAATCAAAATTTAAAAAATTTTTTAAATTTATAAAAAAACATCACATTGATTTGAAATGAAAAAATTTCTCAAAAAATTTTCATATTGAATTAAAATAACTAAATTTCTCATAAAATTTTCACAATTAATTAAAATAACTAAATTTCTCAAAAAAGTATTCGACTGGAAAGATTGCAAGGAATTGTTAACTAATATACAAGAAATAGGAGTTAAATAATAAAATTGCATTATGTGCATTATGTGAAATCGTAATAAAACCCAGATAACTTATGTACAATAATTATTAAATATGATAAAATAAAAAAGAAGATGGAAAAAGTAGTTGGAAATTCGAGGATAAGTAATGGTGGAAAAATAATTGGAAATTCGAGGATAAGTAATGGTGGAAAAATAATTGGAAATTCAAGGATAAGTAATGGGGGAAAAATAATTGGAAATTCAAGGAGAAGTAAAAGACATAATTTTTCATAATGATATTAATAGTTACACAATAGCAGTTTTTGAGACTGATGAAGAAGAAATAACAATGGTAGGATGTCTACCTTTTATTAATTGTGGAGACACACTTAAATTAATTGGAAAATATGTGAATCACCAAGATTATGGAAGACAATTTAAAGTAGAAACCTTTGAGAAGTTACTTCCACAAACAACAGAAAGCTTGGAAAGATATTTAGCAAATGGAATAATAAAAGGAATTGGACCAGCAATAGCAAAAAAAATAGTAAAAGAATTTGGGGAAGAAACAATACTTGTATTTAAATTTGAACCAAAAAAATTGTCAAGAATAAAAGGAATAACACCAGTAAAAGCAATAGAAATGGCAGATGAATTTAACCAAAACTGGGAAGTTTGGCAAATAGTTGGTTTCTTAGAAAAATTCGGAATAGGAGTTCAAAATTCCAAAAATGTATACAAAAAATTTGGTGGAAATGCAATATCAGAAATAGAAGCAAATCCTTATGTATTATTGGATGTGGCAAATAATGTAGAATTCAAACATATAGATAAAATGGCATTAGAACTTGGAATACAATACAATGATATTAAAAGAATAAAAAGCGGTATTAAATACGCATTAATGTCTGTTACAACAAATGGGCATTGTGCAGTAATAGAAGAAAATTTGTATCAGTTTGTAAAAGAACTTTTAGGTGTAGAAAAAAGAGAAATAGAAACCGCAATTATAGAATTAAAGGTAAAAGAAGAGATAATAGTAGAAGAATACGAAAATGAAAAATGGGTGTATTTATACCATTATTATAAAGCAGAAAAAAACGTTGCAGAAAAATTAATGATATTAAAAAATTCAAAAAATTCAAAAGAAATCCACAACATATCAAAAGAAATTAAAAAAGTGGAAATAGAAACAGGAATTGAATTATCCCCAAGACAAAATGAAGCAATAAAAATTGTAAATGAAAACAATGTATGTATTATTACTGGAGGACCAGGAACAGGAAAAACAACAATAATTAAAGTAATAATAGAATTGTATAAAAAACATGGCAAAAAGCCAGTATTATGTGCTCCAACAGGACGAGCAGCTAAAAGAATGACAGAAACTACAGGGGAAGAAGCAAAAACATTACATAGACTTTTAGAAATAGGTAAATTTGAAGATGAATCATCAAAACCAAATATGGATATGGAAGTAGCTCCATTAGATGCAGATGTTGTAATTGTAGACGAAATGTCAATGGTAGATTTATTTTTAATGAATTACCTCTTAAAAGCTATATACAAAGGAACAAAAATTGTATTTGTAGGAGATATAGATCAATTACCTTCAGTTGGACCAGGAAGTATATTAGGAGATTTAATAAAATCAGAAAAGCTGCCTACAATTACTTTAGACAAAATATTTAGACAAGCTGCACAAAGCAAAATTATAATAAATTCTCATAGAGTCAATAAAGGAAACTCATTTTTATTAAAAGAAAACGAAAATATTGATGAGGAAATAAAAAATGTAATAGAAACAGATTCAGAGAAAATTGAACAATTAAATGATGATTTCTTTTTTATAAAGGAAACAAATCAAGATAAAATTCTTGAACAAGTTATATCATTATGTAATGGTAGATTAGAAAAATTCGGTAATTACAATTTTTTTAAAAACATTCAAGTAATTACACCAACCAAAAAAGGTTTGCTAGGAACAAGAGAATTGAATGTGATTTTACAAAATACATTAAATCCACATAAAAATAGCGAAAGTGAAAAACAGGTTTATGGAAATACATTTAGGGTTGGAGATAAGGTTATGCAAATAAAAAATAATTATGATATTTTTTGGAAAAAAACAGAACCAATAAACGAAACTGGTACAGGAGTATTTAATGGTGAATTAGGAATAATAAAAGGGATAGATAATATTGAAAAAGTTATTGAAATAAAATTTGATGATGGAAAAACAGTTTGGTACCAGTTCTCAGATCTAGAGCAAATAGAGCATTCATATGCCATAACAGTACATAAAGCTCAAGGAAGTGAATTTGATGTTGTAATAATGCCAATCTCACCATCAGCTCCTATGTTGCTTACAAGAAATCTATTATACACAGGAATGACTAGAGCGAAAAAGCTTTTAATTGTTATAGGCTATCCAAAAATTGTAGAATTTATGATAAATAATGCAGATAATAAAAAAAGAAATACAGGATTAGCAGAAAAGCTTAAGAAAATATAAAAACTATTACCAGATGATTATAATAAGAATAGAAATGTTAGCTTCAAATATAAAAATATAAAAATGTAACAAAAATAATAAAAATAAAAAGAATAATAAATATAAGTTAATACTATAATAATATATCGAAAAATAAGTATATAAATAATAAAAAAATAAAATAATAATAAAAATAAAATGAATAATAAATATAAATTAATACTATAATAAAAATATCGAAAAATAAGTATATAAATAATAAAAAAACAAAATAATAATAAAAATAAAAAGAATAAAAAAATAAAAAAATAATTAATAAAAAATTTGTTTTTTATATAGGGACTGAAAGGAGAAAAAATTTATAATCATAAAGGCAGAAAAATACCATATTTGTAAAATAATAGATTTTGTATTAAATATTTTCTTTCCAAATATATGTGGAATATGCGAGGAGATTAATAAAAAGAGTATTTGTGATAAATGCAAAAAAGAAATTGAAAAGCACTTAATTATTAATAAAATTACCGAATTTAAAATATTAGAAAGCAAATTAGAATCAAAAATACATTTTGATGAACATTTATATTTTTATGAATATCAAGGAATAATTAGAGATAAGTTTATAAAATATAAATTTGGAAATAAACCATACTTATATAAAATGTTTGCAGAAAGCATTTTTAATAAGGATTTAATTGAATTTTGTAAACACTACGATTATTTAATACCAGTTCCAATTGACAAATGTAGAATGAGTCAACGAGGGTATAATCAAAGCTATTTAATAGCAAAAGAAATTGTAAAAAATATCAATGAATACTATATAAATAATAGTTTTAAATGTGATGAACTAAATAAAAACAGAAACTTTATAATAAGTAACGAAATGAACTGTGATGAAAAACATAAAATAGAAATTAACAATATTAGTAAAAAATATGATTTAAACTCTAATTCAAAATGTAAAACAAACCATATAGAATTTGAAAACAAAATTTTATTTAAACAAAAAAATATCAAACCTCAAAGCACTATGAATTCAAGAGAAGACAGAGTTAAAAACATAAAAGATGCATTTGAATTGAAAAACTTAGAACAAATAAAAAATAAAAAAATTATCATATTTGATGATATATTTACTACAGGAAGTACAGCAAATGAATGTGCTAAAATACTTAAAAATTATGGCGCATTAAAAGTTGGTATTATTACAATCGCTAAAGATTAAGAATAGCGGTTTATAAAAAATACAAACAGTTTTTGAAAAAGAACAAAAATATCAACAAGAAATTTGTATAAAAAAAGATATGTTTAGAAAAACTTTTTTACAAAAGAAATAAGCAGAGAATAATCTCTGCTTATTTTGAAAAAGGATAATGAAAAGAAGATTTTTTGTTTAAGATTTCTTAAACAAAAAAGAAAATAGCATTAATGGTGTAAATACGTATGACCTCATAAGAGGTGTTGCAATGAAACATGGCAATTTAGCTAATACATTTATCATTTTTTTTGACATAATTATGTCACTCCTTTTAATTATTTAATTGTCGTAATTTACTAATATAATAAAATTATAGCATATTTTTTCATAAAAGTCCAGTAATATGCAAAAATAGTATGCTTTATAGTACAAGTATACCTTTAAGGTTGAATTAAAAAGTAAATGCCCATCAATACAAAAATATAGTTGATAATAGTCATATAAAGGATTAAATGCCCGCAGTATCATATTTTAGTGCAATAATTTTTGATTTTTATTTATATTTG
>Ga0116157_10001436_pt1 | contig 23886 bp, 21 predicted proteins | sample AD_UKC048_MetaG_FD_89882 | JGI IMG/M metagenome (GOLD analysis project Ga0116157, IMG submission 89882) | Active sludge microbial communities of municipal wastewater-treating anaerobic digesters from USA - AD_UKC048_MetaG | ecosystem: Engineered > Bioreactor > Anaerobic > Digestate | place: USA... | reverse complement strand
AATAAGCTGACTAGGCCGTGGAGCTCTGTGTCGCCCAAGCCCGATGAGGTGTGGGAATGTTGCGCATGGGTAATGGCCATGCCTATGGAATCCATACCGCCGGTGCGTGGTGATTCGTTGAGTAAGCGCATATCCATGCTCATATCCACAAACTGCGGCATCAGCATAAGCGTAAGCCAGTCGGTGGGCGCGTACATAATATCCAGCATGTGCATGCGCATGGTCATGTGGGTGGGGCGAACATAGCAGGGTTTGCCGTAGCAGGCGTTATTGATGAGCGCGTAATCGCTCAGGGCGTTGCCGTTTTGGGATATATCGCCGCTTTGCTGCATGGCCATTACGCGGTAGCCCAACATCAAATCGCCGCTATTTTCGAGTAGGTGATCAAACTGAACGCCCGCCGGTGCAGTGGGTGCGTGATGTCGCGCGCTGTGATGAGCGTGTTCGCTATGCTCAGCATCATCGAGATCAAACGCGCTGCTGGGCATGGAGCTTAGTCGCCTCTCACCAAGGTCGATATTCAGGCCGATATTAAACAAATAGGAATCAAAATCCGCATAGGGTGCTTCGCCTTTGCCCCCCAGTTTCAAGTTGCCTGCGTGGCGCATGTGTTCGTAACTGAGTTCAATGCTCATGCCATGGCGCAGGGTTTTGGTGAGGGCGATTCCGGCAGTGAGGGTGCCATAGGCAGAAAGCCTTGCGTCGCTGGAGTAATGTCTTGGCAGCTTGGCTCTATCGAAAGGGGTTGTGTCGTTAGCAGTAACCGCATCTGGCTTCTGCGTGTATAGCCCCTGATCGGTAATCATGTAGGGCGTGTAAAAATCGGCTTGGGTTTGCGTGTAGTAGCGCAGGCGCGGCGAGAGCGTCCAGGTTTTGGTTAAGGGTTGTATCCATTCAATATCCAAGGTGTGCGCCTGAATGCCCCAGTTATCCTGAAAATAGCGGTAGCCCGTGTGCAGGGCGGCATCGGTGGTTTGAATATGCTGGATGTACTTTAGGCTAAGGCTGCCTTGGTTGCGCAAATCTGGGCGCTGCTCCAACACGGCCACCAATTCGGCATCGTAGGTGTAGTTGGCAAGGGCATTACCGCCAGCCTGACCCTGCTGTTTAAGCGGGTCGATAAAGGCAACTTCTACGGCTTTATAGGGGTTGGATTGGTAGCCAAAACTGTGGGTAAAACTTAGGCCGGCTTCCAGCAGTGCGCTTTTGTTGATGACTTGGGTGGCACCTAGATTCAAGCCCCAATCATCGCGCTTGCCTTTCAACGTGGGCGAATGCCCGTTGTGTTGGAGAGCAGAATGCCCGCTGCCCTGTGAGGCGGAGTGATCGCCAAGGTTTAGCTGGCTAGATGAAAAAGTTCGGTTGTAAATATCATCGCCGCGCCGCTCGTAAGTGAGCATATAAGGCTCATACACATGGGGCACTACATCGTGATCCAGCAGGGCGTGGGTTTTGTTGTAGCTGTAACTCAACCCGGCGCTGAGCGTGGTGAGTTTGCGATTGAAATCCCAGCTGCCCGACACATGGCCAAACAGCGAATCAAAATCGCGTTCCTGCGATAAGCCGCCGCCCACATTTACCTTGGCGTCTTTTAAGTCGCGGCTAAGGGTGAGATCAAACTGTTGGCGCACCTCGGGCGATGCACTGGAAAGCGTGTGGACTAATTGCGAGTCAATCTTGCTAGTCCCGCCAGCCCCAACAATCACCTTGCCATCGCTATCGGTCATTAAGGGTCTGCGTTGAGCATCTAACTTCAATGAGCTGTAAAGATAGGGCGATGCGCCAGTGAGGCTGTGAGGGAGCGCTTCATTTGCAGCTTCGCCGCTTTCAGGGTCATGGATATGCCCCGAGTCGTCGATGGATGCCCCCGTGGTGACATGGGTATGGGTGGTATTTATACGGTTGCCACGGGCAGAGAGCGGGGCGGTCGCCACCGGTGTAGCGCCCGACCAAGTATCTTGGGTAAGTGTGAGAGTGCCCTTAAGGTTGTTGGGTAAGGTGAAGCTGATATTGCCAAGAATGGTGTCAACTTCTATGGGCTGGAAATTGCTATTCATTCCCGCCAAATCCCGCTTGCCCTCTGAATAGTGCTCGTAGATCACGCTGACAGATTCGCCTTCTGCCGCGCTAACAGGTTGCATCATGAGGCCGGGCAGGGCCATGGCCGCCATGGTGAGGCTTGCCAGTGATACTTCGCATTTATCGCGTTTTTGATGGGGGTGTCTACCGGCTTTTTCGTAGGTTACAGGTTTATTTGGGGACTTAGTAACAGCCACATCCACCTCCGGCTGCGGCCGCATCTCCACCTGACGCTGCTTCACGACTATTCTGCACGTGTTGGCGTAATTTGCTGTGCAGCGGGCGAGGGTTGATGTCCATTTGCTTTTTAGCCAAGGTGCCGCGTTGCCACGGCTCAACACTGCTGCAGCCGCTAATGCTTATGCTAACCGCCAGTACCAGCAGTAAATGCCACGCCTTCTCCATTATTGCCCACCCCATTCGCCTGCAAGACGCGCTAGAAATTGCTAACCCAGAAATGGTTAAAAAAACGAATAATATCATCTAACTAGCCGCTTCAACTGCGACATTTTGTCGCAGTCCTAAGGCGCCTGCCTGCGACATTTTGTCACATTGTGTTTGCCTCTACGCGGTCAGATAATGCCCCCACATCATTGTATTTATCCTTGGGTAAATACCTATGGGTTCTGTATTCCATGGGTTTTTACTTACACCGATTATTATTCAAAGGAGTCTTTCCCCCCATGAAAAAAACTACCCTTGCTCTCTTGGTATCCGGCCTGACTTTGGCTGGCAGTGCATTTGCTCATGTAGGTGTTATGAATAACACCTTGCCAACCTCTGCCGCTGGCCAAGCGGGATTTACCGTTGCTAACACCACCAGTGAAATTGTGTTTGTGGTTGGGCATGGTTGTAATGCCGAGGCTGTGCCTACACCTCCGGGGAATCTGGATACCACCAAAATTCAAATCACTGTACCCGCCGCCATTGTGACCGCAACCGGCGCGGCGTCGGTTCGCCCCAGCAACCAAGGTGAGTTTGGCAATGTGAAGCGCGAAACCCTGAGCGATGGCGCAATCAAATTTACGTGGTCTAAAGTGGCTGCTCCAACGGCAGACGACGATCAGTTTTACAAAGTCAGCATTCGTTTAAAGACGCCTGCCAATACCTCTGCAACGGATGTAGCGATTAAGAAATACCAGTTCTTGGCCACTCAAGTTTGTGCTGTACCTAATTCATCGGATTATGTGCTGGACTGGGGTACTGCGAATTCGCCCACGTTGTTGTCATTCCCGGAAAAACGCAAAGGTTTCAACAAGTACACCCTGGATGCATCTACCCTGAGCGACTTCACTGTTACGGGTTCGGGCACCAAAGCGTCTAAGCTCAAGAGCTACTTTGGCGATGCCGCTATCGTTTGGGCAGGCAAGCGCGCTTACAGCCCTAATGCCAATACTGTGGCCAAAATTGATGCCTTGGCACTGAAAGACCTGACCTATAGCAACTTGGCTACGGAAACCGGTGTATCTCTAGCAGTTGATCAAGTTCTTTGGGTGAAATACTAATGCGAGCCAAACAAATTGCATGGTGTGGCCTTACCTTAACAGGCCTTCTCCTGTTGCAGGGCTGTGGTGGAGGTGGCGGTGGAGGTTCGGATACCTCAACGCCTGCTAGCAGTCTATCGAGTAGTATTTCCAGCAGCAGCGCTGTGGCCAGTAGTGTGAGCAGCGCGTCCTCGTCGGTGTCATCGGTGAGCGCAGCAGAAACGCACTTGGGCGCAGACAATCTACCGCCCGATAGCGGTGTAGCGGCTGCGACCACTTTGGCGGCAGAAGATCTCTCCCCTGAAAATTCGCAGGCGTCCGTATTAGCGTCAGACGATTTGTCGCCGCTCTAACAGCCTGACTGTATTAAATGGCTCGCTGCTTGCGGCGCGCCACTGTGGGAATGACAGCCCATAAAAAAAGCCCTCTGTACCTAATCGTACTGAGGGTCTTTTTGGTTTAAGGCACTTAATGCCCTTGATGTGCTTTGTGATCCATGTGTTGTTGATGATTTTGATGGTGCTGATTATGTGCATCATCTTTTACGCTGACCACATTGCCAAAAGAAGCGAGTTTTTTGAGTGTATCTGCAGGTAGATTTTTTTCTGCAATGACTAATGCCGCTACCATTTTTTTAGCGGCATCTTTGCTTAGGCCTGCGTCCACTAATGTGGCTTCTGTTTTTAAGCCGTCGCCACCGCACACCATCACTTGCCACGCGTTATTGCTTTTGGCTAACAAGGCGCGGCCGCCTTTTTCATTTTGTAACCAATCGGCAATGGCGTAATTTCCTTCAACTACTACGGGGTTTACGGTTAATTTTGCGTTGGGTTTATCCCAGGTGTGTGACAGTAACTCGCGAATTGCTGTGTCGTCTTGTGGCGCAGCCATGAGGTGTTGTGAAAACAAAGGTGATACGAGTAATGAAAAAATAACGGCGGAAAAAAGGCGATTGGCTTTCATGGTTTTGCTCTGCTGAGTGAGTGAAAGAATGTGCAGAGTCGCTCAAAGTTGAGCGACTCTTTCTGAGGCTATCGAAGATTTAGATTATCGAGACTTGCAGTTTGAGCCAGAGTGTACGGCCCGGTTCATTGACGCGCATGGTTTGCAAATAACCCGGAATAGAACCGCCCATACCATTGCCACTTGAGCGGCTTATAAATTCTGCGTATTCGCGATCAAATAGATTGTCTGCGCCTGCGCTCAACAATGTGTTTGCATTGAATTTGTAGCTGCTATTCAACGAGAAAACCGCAAAGCCAGATGATACGCCTAAATCTTTGCCAACAATATTGCCTTTGTTAATGTCGAAACGTGTTTGTGCCGCTACGCCGCGCACTAAACCGCCAATGGTCCATTTGTTGTTGCTGTAGGTTAAACCTAGGCGAGCTTCCAAGGGCGAAATTTGCGGCAGTGGTTTGTTGTTGGTGTCGTTTTCACCGTGAACATAAGCCAATGAGCTTTCGGCTTTCCAGTTTTCATTGAGGATATAACCCAAACCCAATTCTGCACCGTAAGTTGTTGCATCCACATTGACCGACGCACCATTCATTTTCATCATGCTGCTGTAATCGGCGAGAATAAAATTATCCACTTTGTTGTAAAACGCCGATGCCGTTACATCAATGCTATTCGTTTTATAAAGTACGCCTAGATCCAACTGATTGGTTGCTTCGGCTTTAATGTTGAATGCGCTAATGCTGGTCATACTCTCTTTTGCAATCATTTCCCAATAATCGGGGAAGCGTTCGCTGTGACCAAAGCCTGCGTAAAGTGTGGTGGGTGAATCAGCCAAGAGATGTTCGTAACGCGCAAAGCCGCTTTCAAGATTTTCGCGACGAGTATCATTGGCGTGTGGGTTTGGCTTCATGGACATCATGCCCATTGAAATCATTGCGCGTTGATCGGTCGCTTCCCATTGATCAATGCGCAAACCCGAGATAATTTTGTTGGTGGTGTTTAGGGTATAAATTAATTCGCCAAACACGCCTTGCTGATTAAATTCAGCATCGTCTATCCAGTTTGAATATTTACCGCTAACGGGAGCCGAGCGTGATGCGTGTGCGGTATTTTGCGCATCAATTCCCAGTGTTACTTTTGCAGCTTTACTCAAGTTAAGTGTGGTGGCTAAGCGGCCGCCGTCGGTATCTCGCGCTAAATTTGCATAACCCATCATGCCGGGTTTACGCAATTCTTGGTCATCCATAATGTGATCTACGCTGTTGTCGTACCAATGAAATTTCACTTCTTCAACAACATCATTTATAAATTTTTGTTCGGCGCGAATATTAAAACTTTCACGTAAAAATTTTGTGCCGTCCATACCGCGATCTGCGTAAGCCGCTTCGCCATCACTGCGCGCCGCAGAAATTTCTAGTTTGGTAAAGTCGGTTGGTGTCCAACCCAACGCAATGTTGCCGCTGTAACGATGATATTCAGAATGCACATCATTGCCTGCGCCATCTTGATAATCATTTGAGCGGGAATCTGTGCCGTTTAATTGCAAATAGCCGAGCGAATTGCCCAATTGCAAATCAGCCATTTCATCAAAACGACCAAAGCTGCCCGCAAGTGCGCTCGCATGTAAGCGATAACCTGGTTCCGCAAAGGGTTTGATATTGCGTTCAAATAAAATAGTGGCCGCCGAATTGCCCGCACCGTATTGCACAGATTGCGGGCCTTTAATTACGGTAAGCGTGTCGTACACTTCGGGGTAAATGTAGGCCGTGGGTGCATCCATACGGTAATTGCAACCGCCGAGTACATTCTCGCCGTCAATTAAAATCCCTAAGCGCGAACCTGCCATGCCGCGAAAACTTGCGTCGCCATCGGCACCACCTTTGCGCGTAACTGAAAACCCCGGAATCGTTTTTAAATAATCGGCACCATCATGCGCGGGCAGTGGTTGGCGCGGCGCTTTGGTGTCGGTTTCAATCAGGAGTGGCTGATGTTCCTTAACGCCAGTCACAATCACTGTGTTCGTTTCCGCTTTGGATTCTGTGGGTGTTTCGTTTATCTCTTTCGTTTTTTCGTCTGCAAACGCTGCTTGCGAAAGCGTGAAAGAAACAAGGCCAATGGCTAAACAAAGTGTGCGCTGGGTGAATTTCATAAACCTATGCTCGCGTGAAAAAGTGCGAAGTATAGGAGCGTCGCTCCCCAAGCGGGATGTGACAAATTGTCGCAGCATAGGCTCGTTTCCTTCGTTATTTGAGGTGCTTGGCGCTCCTGGGAGTATTTCTGCGCTAAAAAACGAGTAACTGAAGCATGATTTATATCAAATAAATCTAATTTAGGTATTTCTTAATTAGGTATGTCTAATATACTCTGTCTGTAAGTGGTGTTTAAACCAAAGGTTTTATTATTTCTGGGGCTTAGTGGTTGATAGAGGTGTTTTGAGCGCTGGCGATAATAAAAATTCATTACAGCAAAGCGATGTATTGGCCGAACGACCTGTGCTTTTAAGGGCACTTTAACGGCCAAGCGCGCCTCAACAGGGGAAAAAGAATGGCCAGCATAGTGTTTATTGGTGCAGGTTTGGGTGGAATGGCGGGTGCCTATGAAATGCACGACGCCGTGGGTGATAAGCACAAGGTTATTGTGATAAATGAACGTGAATCCTTCCAATTTGTGCCCTCAAATCCGTGGCTGGCCGTGGGTTGGCGAGAGGCGGAGCAAATCAGTTTCCCTATTCGGCCTTATCTAGAGAAAAAAGGCATTGAATTTATCGCCAAGCGCGTCGATGAGATTGACCCCATCGCCAAAAAAGTCACCCTCAATGACAGCACGCAGGTTGATTATGACTATCTCGTTATTTCTACTGGCCCGCGCTTAGCCTTTGAAGAAGTGCCGGGTGCTGGCCCTCATGGCGGGTTTACCCAATCCATTTGCACGCTCGATCACGCCCAGCAAGCCCATGAGGACTTCAAAAAGTTACTGGAGAATCCCGGCCCTGTGGTTATCGGCGCTATGCCGGGTGCGAGTTGTTTTGGTCCCGCCTACGAGTACGCCTTTATTTTAGATACGGCGCTCAGCCGCGCTGGAATTCGTCACCGCGTTCCCATGACCTTTGTAACCAGCGAGCCGTATATCGGTCACTTGGGTTTGGCGGGTGTGGGCGATTCAAAAGGCATGATGGAATCTGAGTTGCGCAAGCGCCACATCAATTGGGTTACCAATGCAAAAACAACGCGTGTTGAAGCGGGAAAATTATTTGCCGATGAATTAAATGCGCAAGGCGAGATGATTAAGCAGCACGAATTGCCCTTCGTACATTCCATGATGCTGCCTTCTTTTAAAGGTGTAGAGGCTGTCGCAAACGTAGAGGGTTTGTGCAACCCGCGCGGCTTTGTCCATATCGATAGGCATCAACGCAGCACTAAATACCCCACCATTTTTTCAGCGGGTGTTTGCGTTGCTATTCCTCCTATTGAGGTTACGCCTGTGCCAACGGGCGCACCCAAAACCGGCTACATGATTGAATCCATGATGACAGCTTTGGTGCATAACATTGCTGCTGAATTAAATGACCAAGAGCCGGATTTTGAAGGCAGTTGGAGTGCATTTTGTTTGGCAGATATGGGCGATACAGGCGCAGCATTTATTGCGGTGCCGCAATTACCGCCGCGCAATATCATGTGGTACAAACAAGGCAAGTGGGCACACCTTGGAAAAATTGCGTTTGAAAAATATTTCATCGCAAAAATGAAAAGTGGTGTATCTGAACCTTTCTACGAAAAGTGGATGTTGGATGCTATTGGTTTGCGTCGCCTCGATAAAAAAATGCATCACTACTAATAAATCAAGTTATCTAGCGCATAAATGTTTGTGCGCTAGGTGACTGCGACAATTTGTCGCACGCAATCTGTGTTTAAAGTTGATGTAACTCAAACTGCATAATTCATTTTTAATTGAAGATGGCGTTACTGAAACTGGCCCAAAAGTATGACCTAAAAAGTAAGGAGGTTGGGGATATGTTAAAGCGATGGCTAGAGCGACTTCCCGATGATTCCATTTTCCGCAAACCACTGGTATTTGAAATAGCGCTCGTACTTGTAGTCAAAATTATTTTGCTCATTGTGCTGTGGCAGTTTGCCTTTAAGCCTTTGAAACCTGTGACACCGCCCAGTATTGATACCCAACTTTTACCCTCAACTTTAACAAAGGAATCTACCTATGACTGATCTCGCAGTGGATTTGTCGCGGCTGCAATTTGCGCTCACCGCGATGTACCACTTTATTTTTGTACCGCTGACCTTGGGCTTAGCGTTTCTTCTCGCCATCATGGAGTCGGTTTACGTGATGACCGGCAAGCAAGTTTACAAAGACATGGTGCTTTTTTGGGGCAAGCTGTTTGGTATTAACTTTGCGCTGGGTGTAACCACCGGCTTAACCATGGAGTTCCAATTTGGTACTAACTGGTCTTACTACTCTCACTACGTGGGCGATATTTTTGGAGCGCCTCTTGCGATTGAAGGCTTGATGGCATTCTTTCTGGAATCTACCTTTGTTGGTTTATTTTTCTTTGGTTGGGATAGGCTCACGCGAGTACAACATTTAGCAGTAACGTGGTTGGTGGCTATTGGTAGTAATTTATCTGCACTTTGGATTCTTATCGCCAATGGCTGGATGCAAAACCCCGTAGGTTCTGATTTTAATTACGAAACCATGCGCATGGAAGTGACCAATTTTTCAGAGGTAATTTTTAACCCCGTTGCCCAAGTAAAATTTGTACACACAGTTTCAGCGGGCTATGTAACAGGTGCAATGTTTGTGTTGGCCATTTCTTCTTATTACTTGCTTAAACGTCAAGATGTCGCCTTTGCAAAACGCTCATTTGCCATTGCGTCTGCCTTTGGTTTGGCTTCGATTATTTCGGTCATTATTTTGGGTGACGAAAGTGGTTATGAAATTGGTGATGTACAAAAAATGAAATTAGCCGCCATTGAGGCGGAATGGGAAACGCAAACGCCGCCCGCTGCATTTACGGTAATTGGATTCCCTAATCAAGAAAAAGAAGAAACTCAAGGTGCCATTAAAATTCCTTATGCACTTGGCATTATCGCAACGCGTTCCGTGTCTGAACCTGTGTTAGGCATTAAGGATTTGCGCGAACATGCGCGCGAACGTATTGTTAACGGCATCAAAGCCTATGCATTATTAACGCAATTAAAAGCGGGGCAAGATACACCGGAAATTCGCGCTGCGTTTGAGACTGTAAAAAAAGACCTTGGTTATGGTTTATTGCTAAAAAAATATACCGATAAAGTGGTTGATGCAACACCGGCCCAAATTGATCAAGCCGCAAAAGACACTACTCCCAAAGTGGCACCTATTTTCTGGTCCTTCCGCGTTATGGTGGGCAGTGGTTTCTTTATGCTGTTTATTTTTGCGTACGCATTTTGGTTAAGCACAAAACACAACTTTCAAAAGCCACGTTGGTTTTTGCGTTTGACATTTTGGTCTTTGCCCTTGCCGTGGATTGCGTGTGAAACCGGTTGGTTTGTTGCCGAGTACGGACGTCAACCTTGGTCGATTGCGGAGATTTTACCCACACGTTTGGCCGCCTCTAATTTAACGACGGACCAAGTATGGACATCGCTGATTGGCATCATTCTGTTCTATACCGTTTTGCTGGTGATAGAAATGTATTTAATGATTCGTTTCTCGAAACAAGGGCCAAGTTCTTTGCATACCGGTAGATACGATCTTGAAAAACAATCTTCAGAGGGGCACGCATAATGGATTACGAAACATTACGCATTATTTGGTGGGTGTTAATGGGCGTGTTGCTCATTGGCTTTGCGTTAACGGATGGTTTTGATTTGGGCGTAGGTGCGTTGTTGCGCATTATTGGCCGCACTGATAATGAACGCCGAGTCATGATTAATACCATTGGCCCTCATTGGGATGGCAATCAAGTGTGGTTTATTACTGCGGGTGGTGCGCTTTTTGCGGCCTATCCGTTAATTTATGCGGCGTCTTTTTCAGGATTTTATTTCGCGCTGTTAATTACCTTGGGCGCGCTGTGGATGCGACCTGTTGGATTTGATTATCGCAGTAAATTAGAAAATCCAACCTGGCGTAATTCATGGGATTGGGCGCTGTTTGTGAGCGGTATTGTGCCTTCGCTTATTTTTGGTGTTGCCTTTGGTAATTTATTTTTAGGTGTACCGCTTTCGTATGATGTAATGCTTCGCCCCAGCTACGGCGGCGGCTTGTTTGGTTTGCTGCGCCCATTTGCGCTATTGGCGGGTTTAATCAGTGTGAGCATGTTGTTGTTGCACGGCGCAACGTGGTTGCAATTAAAAACCGATGGCTTTATTCGCGAACGCGCGCTGCGTGTGGGTGTAATACTCGGCATTGCCACAGCAGTTTTGTTTGGTCTGGCTGGCATTTGGGTAGGCGCGTTGGATGGTTACCAAATTACCAGTACCATCAATACCAATGGCCCCTCTAATCCGCTCAATAAATCCGTAACCTTGGTTGCGGGTGGTTGGCTGAAAAATTACACGCTTTATCCGCTTATGATGATTGCGCCTGCATTAGGTATTTTAGGTGCTTTAGCCTGCGCGTTTTTCAGTGCGAAACGAAAATCTGCATTGGCGTTTGCGTCATCCAGCACCGCCATCACCGGCATTATTTTAACGGCAGGTTTTTCGCTCTTCCCCTTTTTAATGCCCAGCAATACGCAACTCAATGCATCGCTAACCCTGTGGGATGCAACCTCAAGCCAAACCACTTTGTTCATTATGTTTGGCGTCGCCTGCGTATTTGTTCCCATTATTTTGATTTACACCATCTGGGGCTATTGGGTGATGCGCGGCCGTGTTACCGAAAAGGCTGTGTTGGCCGATAGTCATCAACTTTATTGAGTGTTATTGAGGATTTTATATGTGGTATTTCACGTGGATTTTAGGCGTTTTGCTTGCCTGTTCTTTTGGCATTATCAATGCCATGTGGCTGGAAAACGATATGGATAAAACCGATGAGTAGCGAGCCTGTTGCGGGTGCTGAAAGCCCCGCGCAAAAAACCTGGTTACGAACCTTGGTGTTTTGCGCGGCCTTGGCGGTGATGATTGTTATCACCGCATGGCCCCATGTTTTTGGCAGTACGACAAAAAATATGAGTCATAACGCTGCCATGATTAGCATGTGCGGAATGAGCTGTGGGTTTGTGTATGGCATTGGTTTCGTGCCCCGCTCTCGCTGGCTGCGCGCGCTATTCTCGGCGCCGGTTTCGCTGGGATTAATGCTGTTGGGTTTCTTGCTGCGTTAAATCGCCGCGGCATGCGAATAATTTTTTTAGTGGGCGTTTAACCACAGGCTATCTGGCCGCCAAGTATTTGCCCATTCTGGAATCGCAGCGGCGGGCATGGGGCGGGCTATGCCGTAGCCTTGGGCTAGTTCGCAGCCCATGGCGAGCAGAATTTCGCCATGGGCGATAGTTTCTACGCCTTCTGCCAGCACGGTGCGGTGGAAGGCTTTGGCCAGCCCAACGATACCTTTGATAATGGCGAGGTCATCGGTATCTTCCAGCATATCGCGCACAAAGCTTTGATCAATCTTTAGCACCTGAGCAGGCAGCTTTTTAAGATAGGCAAGCGATGAATAGCCGGTGCCGAAATCGTCTAGCGCGAAGCTGACCCCTAGAAGTTTACAGGCATTAATCACGGCAGATACTTGGGTGATATCTTCCAAGGCACTGGTTTCCAGAATTTCCAGTTCCAAGTTGTGCGGGTTGGCAGCGGGGTGGCGGTGCAAAAGTTCTTCTAAGCGTTCAGCGAAATTACTTTGCTGTAGTTGTATGGCGCCAATGTTTACGCTCACTGGAATTTCCAGCCCCATCACTTCCCACTCGGTCATTTGGTCGAGCGCGGTTTCAATCACCCATTCGCCCAGCTCAACACTCAACAGGTGGTTCTCTATTACCGGCAAAAAGGCGGCGGGTGGCATGAGCCCATATTGGGGGTGCTGCCAGCGAATCAGCGCTTCTGCGCCGATCAAATGGCCGGTGCGCATGTGTACTTTGGGTTGGTAGTAGAGCACAAACTCATTGTTGTGCAGCGCATAACGTATATGTTCAAGAGTTTCGCGCTGATGTTTAACGGCTACGTCTTTGGCGATATCAAAGAGTCGGTAACAGTTTTTACCTGCTTGTTTAGCGATGTACATTGCCTGATCGGCGTGGCGCAGCAATTGGTCGGCATCGGAGCCATCTTGCGGGTAAAGCGTTACCCCGATGCTGGCCGATACCTCCAACAAAATATCGTCCACGTCTATCGGCGTGGATGCTGCTTTTAATAAGCGTTTCAGCAGTGGTTCGCAGTCAGTGGTGTGGTGTAGATCGGTGAGTACCACCACAAATTCATCGCCGCCAATACGCGCCAGAGTGTCGCCCTCGCGTAGTGCGCTTTTCATCTGCTGAGCGATATTCACTAGCAGCTTGTCGCCCATCGCGTGACCATGTTGGTCATTCACGGTTTTAAATCCGTCCAGGTCTAAAAATGCAACGGCCATAATCTGTTCGTTACGCTGAGTGCGCGCCATAGCTTGTTGCATTCTGTCGGCAAGGAGTACGCGGTTGGGCAGGTGGGTGAGGGCGTCATAGTGGGCGATATGTTCTAAGGCTCTGTTGGTTCGCTCTAGCTCGCGGTTGGCGGCGAGTAGTGCTAATTTCGCTGCTTTTTGCTCGCTAATATCTTGCAAGATGCCATAGAGTTTTACCGCCTTCCCATTTTCAATAACCACGGAGCAAGTGGCGCGAACATCTAAACTGCGCCCTTTGAGGCTGCGCATTTGCAGTTCAAGATCATAGCTTTGCCCCGTGTTCATGGCCTTGTCCAATGCTTCCGATAAGGTTGTGCGAGATTCGGGTGCAAAGTAATCCAAACTGTTTACAACGGTTGGCTCTAGGTTGTCCCGAGTCGTTTCCAACATTCTGTAGATCTGATCAGTCCAATACAGTTTTTGGGTGGTGATATCAAATTCCCAGCCGCCCAATTTTGCGAGGGATTGGGTATCTTCAAGAATTTGAGTATTGGTTCGTAGTGCTAGTTCGGCTTGTTTGCGCGTGGTTATGTCTTGCGCGGTGCCGGTAAGTTGTAGCGGCTTGCCATTGCTATCGCACAGGGTTTCGCTGCGCGCTTCAATCCAGATGCAATCGCCATTGGCTTGCTGTACACGAAAGTCGATTTGGTAGCTGCCGCCTTCGCGAATATAGCGGTTGTAGTAATGCACAAAAGGTTTGCGATCATCGGGGTGTAAAAGATGCACAAAATCGATAAACGCAGGCGGCTTATGTGCGGGGTCGCAGTTAAACAGGCGGTACATTTCCTCCGACCACTCGGCTTCATTGGTGGTGAGATTACGCCGCCAGCTGCCAATTTTGGCGTGCGCTTGGGCTGCTGCTAAACGCGCTTCGCTCGCTTGCAATTCCATCTCAATGTGTTTGCGTGCACTTATATCCTGCGAGGTGCCAACCATGCGAATGGGCGTACCCGCTTCGTCGAAAAAAGTATTCATCCTCGCTTCAATCCAGCGGATATTACCAGCGGGAGTGATAATGCGAAAATCGTATTGGCTGCCGTTTTTTTGCGTTAAGGCTTGTGAATGAAAGATTCTCACTCTTTCCAAATCTTCGGGGTGAATGGCGGCGAGGAAATGATTAGCTAAGGGCAGATTTAGGCTTGGGTCGCGCCCCATAGTTTGAAACCATTCAGCAGAGGCAGTACCTGTATTGGTAACTAAATCCAGTTCCCAACTGCCCATTAACGCCCGCGATTGCGCATCAGACAGGTGTGCTTCGCTTATCGCCAGTGCCGCCTCTGCCGCTTTGAGTTGGGTTATATCCGTACTGGCGCCAATCCATTGGGTTATGTGACCTTGGGAATCAAGCACGGCAGAGGCGCGGGCGATATGCCAGCGGTAAAGTCCATCAAAGCGGCGCAGTCGAAAACCAACGTCGTAATCCTCACCCGTGGCCAATGATCTTGTCCAGCAAAGCAGGGTTTCGTGTAGATCGTCAGGGTGGACTAAATCGACCCAGCCTATGCCAATCATCTCATCGAATGATCTACCAAAATAATCGATAACGTGTTGGTTCACGTAGTCTAGCGAGCCATCTGGCAGCGCAGTCCAGACCTGTTGCGGAAGGGTTGAAATCAGCTGATGAAAGTGTGCTTCGCTCTGCGGCTTGACCGCAGGGGCTTGGTTTTTTGAAGGTTTAGTGGGTGAGCTCATTAGGTCTAATCTGGCCGAATAACGAATAGTGATGAGCTTAACGCAGCCCGCTAAACCTGAAGTGTAGCCAAAAAATGATCGTTTATTAGTTTTATGAGGAAATGGAGGGGTTTTTATCTGCGCTAGTTTTTACATTGCGATTGGCGCATAAGCATTTAGTAGGCAACACTCATAGGTAACCAAAAGGGTTTCAACGAGGCCGTTGTGCAGCATTTAAAACTTTCTGAATTGATGAGCGCGCTCAGCTATGCGCTGGATATTACCGAGGGTCAGCCGCCCGGCCACTGTATTCGCTGCTGCTGGATTGGGATGAATATTGGCCAGCAAATTGGCTTGCCCGATGATCAGTTGTGGGAGCTTTACTATGTGTTGCTCTTGAAGGATTTGGGCTGCAGCAGCAACGCCTCGCGCATTTGTGAACTCTATTTAACCGACGATCTCAGCTTTAAACGCGATTTCAAATGGGTGGATGGCAGCTTGCCGCAAGTGCTTCGCTTTGTGTTGCGCCACACCGGCAGCACCGCTGGGATTTTGTCGCGCTTTAGGGCGATCTCCGATATTTTTGCCCACGGCGATGAAATCGCTCAAGAGCTTATTCAAACCCGCTGTACCCGAGGTGCAGATATCGCCCGCCGCCTGCGTTTTCAAGAGCCGGTCGCCTTGGGGGTGCACGCGCTGGATGAACACTGGGATGGCAATGGCCGCCCCCAAGGCCTTAAAGGCCAAGATATTCCGCTGTATTCGGGGATTGCACTCTTATCGCAAGTGATCGACGTGCTCAATTCATCGGGCGATGCTGCTGGCGCCTTGGCGGAAGTTCAATCGCGCGCAGGTGGCTGGTTTGACCCTGAGTTAGTTAATGCCTTCACCGCTGTTGCCAGCGAGGCCGGTTTTTGGGAAATACTCAATTCGGCTGAAGTCGATAAAGTGATTTTGGGTTTGGAGCCGGGCGAATTTGAAAAAGAGTTGGATGAAGATTTCTTTGACGATGTGGCCGAAGCCTTTGGTCAAGTAGTTGATGCTAAAAGCCCCTACACCTCTGGCCACAGTGCACGGGTAGGGCTTTATACCTCGCTCTTGGCTGAAGATTTAGGTATTAGCGAAACTCGCCAGCGCTGGTTAAAACGCGGTGCGCTCCTGCATGATGTGGGTAAGTTGGGCGTGAGCAACACCATTTTGGATAAACCCGGCAAGCTCACTGACGCCGAATACGAAGCCGTAAAAATGCACGCGGTTTACACCGGCAAGATTTTGGAGCGAGTGCGCGCTTTCGATGAGCTGGCGCGAGTCTCCGCCGCTCACCACGAACGCTTGGATGGCAAAGGCTACCCGCTCGGTTTAACCGCCGAATTTATTACTCTGGAAACCCGCATTATCACCACCGCCGATATCTTCGACGCCATCACCGCCGAGCGCCCCTATCGCGGCGCTATGCCTATCTCAAAAACGCTTTCAATTATGCAAGAGTCAGTTGGCACTGCGATTGACTCTGCGTGTTTTGCCAGCCTTGTGAAGTTGACGACTCAGCATCCAGAGTTTTTCCCGGATACGATTAACACCTAATTACCAAATACAACCTAGGGCGCACCTAAAGCGAAGCGTGGTGCGCCGGGTTGCTGAATTTGAGTGTGGTAAAAAGCGGTTTCTCTCTATTGCTAGGCGTCGGACTAAATTCAGTCTACAATCGGTCTTGTGTTGCTGGTATTTAGTCTTTAAGAGGTTCAAACATGAAGCTTTCCACTCAGGTAAAACCCGTTAGCTACCTTAAAAGCCATGCGGCGGACATCATTAAAGAGCTCACTGAGTGCCGCGAGCCTATGTTGATTACTCAAAATGGCGAGGCCAAATTGGTGGTGATGGATGTAAAAAGCTACGAAGAGCAGGAGGAAACCCTCGCGCTGCTCAAAATACTGGCACTTGGCAACCGTGAAATTGAACAGGGCAAGTTCCGTAATGTGGAAGATCTATTTGCAGAATTAGATAGCGCCGAATTGGACAAGGCAGATGATTAATGGCAATCCAAATCGTCATTCTTGAATCCGCCGAACAAGATTTAAAACTCCTTAGAAACTATATCCTCAAACATTTTTCTGTGGATGTTTGGCGCAGCAGTTATACCAATATCAAGCAAGTCATCCGCAACTTGCAGGCATTTCCCGAGGTGGGTGCAATCGCAGATGAACTCGAAAAACTTAATCTAGCGCAATATCGCCAAGTCTTATCTGGCATGAATCGCATTATCTACGAGCTGCGGCAAGAGACGATTTATATTCATATGATTGTGGATTCGCGCCGTGATTTAAGTGGTTTGCTTGCGCGCCGGTTGTTGCGGATGAGTTGAATAGCCACGGCGGCTGTTAATACATAGCCGCAGCCCCCGCGCTCTTGGTAGAATCGCCGCCTTAGTTTTTGTCGCTGGTTTATCGAGAGTCCCCCTAGTGCAGTCTGCCCCTTTGCCATTTGAACGCCGCGTTGTGATGTCGCTCGCCGCGCTTTACACCTTTCGCATGTTTGGCCTGTTTTTGTTGCTGCCAGTGTTAGCGCTGTACGGAACGCAATACGAACACCACACGCCATTTTTATTGGGCGTTGCTTTGGGTGCTTACGGCGCTAGTCAGGCGTTGCTGCAAATTCCATTTGGGATGTTGTCTGACCGTATTGGCCGCAAGCCAATTATTCTGCTTGGCTTAATTATTTTCATTCTCGGCAGCGTTATTGCGGCGCAGGCGACCAGTGTTTACGAGTTGATTTTTGGTCGGTTTTTGCAGGGCGGCGGGGCGATTTCGGCGGTCATTATGGCGCTCTTAACCGACCTCACTTCTGACGAAAGCCGCACCAAAGCCATGGCAACCATTGGTGCGTCTATCGGCATTTCCTTCTCTGTTGCCATGACCGTTGGCCCACTGGTTGCCAATTGGGGTGGGGTGGGTGCCATCTTCTGGATTACCGCCGCCTTGGGGGTGATTGGCATTGTTATTCTGTTTGCGTTTATCCCCGCCGTAAAACACGCACCGCAACCCAAACGCGAAGCTTTACCCGCGCGCGAACTCTTTTGGACAACCTTTAAAAACCCCGAATTGCTGCGTTTAAATGTGGGCATTTTCGCCCTGCATTTTGTGTTGATGGCTAACTTTATGGTACTGCCGCAAATCCTAGAGCAGCAGTTGCATATCGAGCGCGGCCACCACGGCATGCTCTATTTTCCTATGCTGGTTATCGCCTTCGCGATCATGCTGCCGTTTGTAATAATCGCGGAAAAACGCCGCAAAATTAAACCCGTCTTTCTCGGTGCCATCGGCCTCTTGGCCTTGATGGAATTGGTACTGATGGTCGCTCCACCGAACCTATTCTTCACGATTGCAGCGATCTTTTTCTTTTTCGTCGCCTTCAACGTGCTGGAAGCCACTTTGCCCTCCATGGTCAGCAAAATCGCGCCAGCAGGATCAAAAGGCACTGCGACCGGCATTTACTCCACCAGCCAAGTTATCGGTGTATCGGCCGGCGGCGCTGTAGGTGGTTTCTTGTTACAGCACCACGGCATGGTCGCGGTACTCGGCTTGGGCGCATTCTTTACCTTGGTGTGGCTGGCAGTGGCTTGGTCGATGAAACCTCCACGCTTCCTCGCCAGCGTACTTATCCCCCTGCGTCATCACGATGGTGCGGTCATTGCCGAGAAACTGCGTGCTGTAGAAGGCGTGGCTGAAGTACTTATCGTTGAGTCTGAAAACACCGCTTATTTGAAGGTGGATCAGCGCTTGGTGGATCGCAAAGCACTGCATGCGATAGTGGCTGAATAGGCAAGTGCACCCCCTCCCAGCCTCCCCCTTGAAAAAGGGGGAGGGGCTTTACTCCCTACTTGCTACAAGGTGTGCTTTTAGCTCCTCCCCTTTGTGAAGGGGGAGGCTGGGAGGGGGTGCCTTTAGCTCTATGGAGGAGGTTAGGAGGTGCTTAAGCAAAATCTTCTGAGCCTTTTTCAAGGAGATTTGATAGAGTACTCCCGCTTCGCCAAGCGAAGCCCAAAAACCCGAATGTCGCCTGATAATAATTGATGAGGGCGATTACACCAGCAAACCAAGACCAGTAAAGAGGAGAACCCTATGGCTCGCGGAATTAATAAAGTCATCATCGTTGGCAATATCGGCCAAGACCCAGAAGTGAAATACATGCCTTCCGGCGGCGCGGTTACCAACGTTAGTATTGCCACGTCAGAAACCTGGAAAGACAAAAATACCGGCCAACCACAAGAGCGTACCGAATGGCATCGCGTGGTGTTCTTTAATCGTTTGGGCGAAATTGCTGGCGAATATTTGAAGAAAGGCAGCAAGGTTTACGTTGAAGGTTCATTGCGTACCCGCAAATGGCAAGCGCAAGACGGCACCGACCGTTACACCACTGAAATTGTTGCCAGCGAAATGCAAATGCTGGATGGCCGTGGCGATAACGCCGGCGGCGGCAACTACAACCAAGATCAACAATACGGCGGCGCACCTCAAGGTGGCGGCGCTCCAGCGCCACAAGCTAATCGCCCAGCTCAAGCAGCGGCAGCCGCCGGTGGTTTTGGTGGTGCAGCACCTGCGCACAGCGCACCGCAACAACCTGCTGGTTTTGATTCGTTCGACGATGATATTCCGTTCTGATTTGCATTTTAGTCAGTAATAAAAAAAGCGAAGCCATTTTGTGGCTTCGCTTTTTTTTGCGTGTTTTTAATCGCGTTGCTGGCATCAAGCTTGAAATCTGCTTATTTGTATATCAGATATTTTTGAATGCGCTAAGGCTGTCGCGCATCGTATCCAACCGATGGGTTTCAATCACACTCTTAGCTTGATTGTAATGTTCTAGCGCACTCTCGCGCTTGCCTTGCAGTGCGAGCAGGTTGGCTAGCTTAAGGTGGTTGTCGCTAATACCTATGGGGCAGCGGATTGTAGTATTCAGTTTCAGCGCTTGTTCAAACGCGGTTTGCGCCTGCGTGTAAGCACCATTATTGTTATGAATTTCGCCACGTAAATCCGCAATCGCGGCTTGCATAAGTACGCTGTTAATTTCGTCGGCAAAGCTTTCTGCTTGGTTTAAATAGTTGAGTGCTTGCACTAACTGATTTTGATGTTTGGCAATCAACGCCAAGTCAAAATAGAGCTCTGATCGTTCGGGTGCCCGAATTGATTGCGCCAACGCAAGGGTAGATTCAATTTCACTTTGTGCCGCCACAAAATCCTTTACGTGAATTAAAACCTGCACAAGGGACGTGCGCACTATCATGTTGTCGGGTTCAAGCTGCGTAAGGCTGGTGAGGAGTGTGCGTGCTAGCTCAAATTCACCGGCGTCCTTCTTTTCCAATGCGCGTGCGAACAGTTCATTATTGAAAGTGGCTTGGGCTTTTTCTTCGGGTTTATGTAAGGGTTGGCCGGTGTGGCTGACGATAATTTCACCCAGTTGGTAAATGGCCTGATGCAGGTTTCGATCAAAGACTACGCCGCGTTTAATATCCTGTTTGAAATGCAGTTTGTAATCGACCCGATAATTATCGGTAAATCCGCCAATTTGCGCTTCAACAATTAAGCTTGCGCCTGACACATCAAAAACGCGCGTCACCTCTTGGGTTTGAAAATCGCGCCCTAAGCTGGCGTGTGCCATGGCGCTCAATACATATTCAGAAGACATGACCTGCACGTTTTTATTAGAGCCCAATAAATGAATTAATTCATCCATAGCGCCCAGCGGTATCCAGTTGTAATCGTTGCTGGGGATGTGGCTTTTCACGGGCAAGACGATGACTACTTCAGTTTGTACGGCAGATGAGCGTGCTGAGAGGGCGTAAAAAATCCCACTCAATGCAATAACAGCGGCGATAACTAGCGCGGGCACTGCGTAAGTTTTGCGCCACCATGAGCGTAGTGTAGGTGTATCAGCGATTGGTGCGGTGGGTGCGATAGCAGGAGCAGAAGAAAGCGCTGTTGCGGGAGCGCAAGCATCGGTTTGTTTTTCTACATCCGCTGCCCAGGCATAGCCTTTACGGGGATAGGTTTGAATAATCTCGGCGCTGCCAAACAGTTGTCGCAATTCGCGAATGGATTGCACCAACACTTGTTCTTCAACGGTCACATCATCCCAAATGCTATCGAGCAAATAACTTTTGCTGAGCACTTCGCGGGGTTTTTCGAGCATCAATAACAGCAGCGCAAAGGTTTTTGGCCGAACTTGAATGGTCTCTTCTCCGCGCGTAATCGTTTGGCGATGCGGATAAATGACAAACCCTTGGCTTAAATAAATGCAGCTCAAAATGGATCCTTAAAGTGTGTTGCAGGAGCGGCAGTATATATAGCTCGCAGAGGGTTTAGCCATGCGCTGCAGCACGATCACTTGTAAAAGATGCAGATCCCGCTTTTCTGTCGTGCACGCTCGCGTAGAGTCCTTTAGAATGTCGTTCAGATAAGTGTGGCTGAGCCGAGTCAATTGGTGCACCACAGGTTTATAGGCGTGCGGTTTGGCTATAGGTAGCGGGCGGTGGCAACGACAACCAAGATCAACAATTTATTCTGACTTCATACATTCACTACTGAGATTTTATTTGTGACCAACAACGATATACTCCGCCGCATCCGTTTTATTTTTGATTTAAGCGATTCCAAAATGATGGATATATTCGCGCAAGCCGATTTTGTCGCAACTCGCGAGCAGGTGAGTGCTTGGTTGAAAACGGATGATAAGCCCGATTTTAAAGAATTGAGCGATCCGCAATTAGCGACTTTTTTAAATGGCTTTATCAATAAAAATCGGGGTAAGAAAGAGGGCGCTCAGCCTGAAGCTGAAGCGCGCTTGAATAACAATATTATTTTCCGAAAATTAAAAATCGCTTTGGATTTTAAAGAAGAGAATATTTTAGAAGTCATGCAACTTGCCGGTTTTGCGATCAGTAAGCACGAATTGAGCGCGCTCTTCCGCAGGCAAGATCACCACAATTATCGCGAATGCCAAACCCAAATTCTGCGTAATTTTTTGAAAGGTTTACAAATCAAGTTGCGCGGGAACCTTGCTGATCCTGAACAGGCTAACGAAAAAGCTTAGTCTTTTGAGTTCTAAGCAGTCTGTGTTTTCATGGCAAAGCAGTTAGTTGTGGTTTTGTGCGGCGGTCTAAAATTCCTAATAGCCATTTTATGGCTATAGTTAAGGTCATGAAGTTTAGATTAAGGCTCGCCGCGAGGTTCCACCATGCGCAACTACATTCGCCACCCAACCTCCATCCCTATTCATGTCTCGGCGGGCACGCATAACACTGCACAAGTGATGGTGAATAACCTGAGTGCAGGCGGTTTGTGTTTTTTTACTGATATGCCCGTCAAAGTTGGCTCGGTGGTGGATTTAATGATTCCCTGCGTTACGCCCGATTATCAAGGCGAAGGTGTGATCGTGTGGCGGCGCAGCCAAGAGCCCAAAGGTTTTGAAGTGGGTGTGCGCTTTGCCAATGACGATGAATATTTTCGCGTGCGCATGGTAGAGCAGGTTTGCCAAATTGAAGAGTATCGCCAGCAATTGGCGGATGTAGGCCGTGAACTCACTACTGAAGAAGCGGCGCTTGAATGGATTAATCGCTTTGCCGCAGATTTTGACCCTGCCGATGCCTAAGGAATACTTCTAATAAATCCCGCCTGATTTTTTAATCTACGCACTATTACTAACTCTCCTAATGTCTATAATGGGTCGCTTTCAAGCTGCCCACTAACCCAATGGATATGAGAGATTAAAATGACAGTTCGACGCCTCCCGGTTTATTTGCTGCTAGACACTTCAGGTTCCATGCATGGCGAGCCGATTGAATCCGTGAATATCGGTTTGCGCGCAATGCTCAGCACCCTGCGCCAAAACACCTACGCACGCGAAAGCGTTTTTCTTTGTATTGTCACTTTCGATTCAAAAATTAATGAAGTCCTACCGCTCACCGCATTAGATCAAATTACCTTGCCAGAAATTGTATGCCCACCTTCCGGCGGTACTTTTTTAGGCGAAGGCTTGGAAGATATTTGCGCGCGTGTTGAACGCGATTTCAAACAGCCCAATGGCGATGATGAAGGCGATTGGAAGCCGCTGTTATTTATCATGACCGATGGCAAACCTACGGATACCATGGTCTATGAAGAAGTGATTCCGCGCGTTAAAGCTTTGCCTTTTGCTGCGGTGATTGCCTGCGCGGCTGGCCCTAAAAGCGTGCCGGATCAATTAAAACAGCTCACCGATAAAGTAGTGAGCTTAGACACTATGGACAGCAGTTCTTTCTCCACATTTTTTAAATGGGTGAGTGCTACTGTGACAGCTGGCAATGAAAATGGTGAAGTGACGAACACCAGTAATAGCCGCGAGTTGCCGCCACCACCACCGGAAGTGCAAATTGTTATTTAGCGAAAAGCTAACGCACCAAAATCTTTTTCAAATTTAAATAAAAACAGGCACGACTTGAGGAATAAAGCATGCGCCGTTTACCCATATTTTTTCTGCTGGATGTTTCTGAATCCATGGTGGGCGATAACCATCGCCAAATGCAGCAGGGGCTTGAGCGTTTAGTGAAAGCGCTGCGCACAGATCCGCACGCGCTAGAAACTGTACATTTATCGGTCATTGCCTTTGCTGGTCAAACGCGCACGCTTACGCCGCTCACTGAACTTGCCATGTTTTATCCCCCACGCTTGCCCATCGGCGCAGGTACGTCACTTGGTGCCGCGCTTGAGCATTTAATGAATGACATTAAGCGTAACGTGATTAAAACCACATCGGAGCGCAAAGGCGATTGGAAACCCGTGGTGTATTTAATGACAGATGGTAAACCAACGGATGAAATTAAAGATGCAATCGCGCGTTGGAATTCCTATTTTGCAAAATCCGTTACCTTGGTGGCAATTGGTATCGGTAAGCATGCGTCGCTCGATGTACTGAAACAAATTAGCGAAAACGTGCTGCATTTGGATGCTAGCACCGATGCAGATTTCCGCGATTTTATCGACTGGGTAACTATGTCTGTTGTGGCGCAAAGCCGCAGCGTTTCTACCACCGAAAAAGGTGTAAGTCTCGCAAAACTTAATCCCGATATTTTGAGTTT
>Ga0116157_10001434_pt1 | contig 23942 bp, 54 predicted proteins | sample AD_UKC048_MetaG_FD_89882 | JGI IMG/M metagenome (GOLD analysis project Ga0116157, IMG submission 89882) | Active sludge microbial communities of municipal wastewater-treating anaerobic digesters from USA - AD_UKC048_MetaG | ecosystem: Engineered > Bioreactor > Anaerobic > Digestate | place: USA... | reverse complement strand
TGTATAAACTGTGTTGCGAACTGTTTTTGTTTCTTCAACAGGTTTACCTTCAACTTCACGAACATAAGTAGTTGTTTCCACAACTTCCATTGTTCCTTTTTCAGTATCTTCAACTACATCATAGACCCGTGTTTCAGTTGATTTACTCTTTTGAATTGTTGCCTGTTCCAATTCTTCTTTAGCTTTCAATTCAGCGGCTTCTTTATCGGCTTTCAATTTTTCTTCCGCTTCTGCTCTCTTAATCAATTCTGCTTCAAATTGCTCATCCGACCATACTTTTACTTCATCGCCTTTTTCCGCAATTAAAGAGGCTTTAAATGTTTCTAGCAAAGCCTTTTTTGCTTTCTCATCCATTTGATTATCTCCTCCACTTTGGTTACTTTCCAATTTCAATGATTTTAAAGATTTATCTATTAGTTCGCCGAGATAAAGCCATTTTTTAGAAATGTCCTCAACGCTTGCATATAATAGTTGTTTGTCGTCTTGTTTTAATGCTTCTTCAATAATTCGCATGGCTTGTGAAATAACATGCCCATCTTTATAAGCCGGATTTTTTTTAAATAAAAGCCCAACCCCACAAAAAGTCGCCTGTTTAACACGCATAACTTTTCCATCAATCTTTAAATCTTTTTTACTAACCTTTAATTCAAAACTAACATGAAGATTTCCTTCTTCTAATAATTCAAGAGCTTCTTGATACTCTTCTTCATTATAAACAGTATCAAAACAAATAACTATTTGAATCTCATCCCCAACCATAAAACTATCAAGAATAAACCCTAATCGTTCATGGTGTCTATGATTACGATTTACTTGAGTTCCTTTAAGATAAGGCACATCTTTTTGAACACTTTTTTCCAAAATTACGCCGTTGGCATTTGCTGTTACCCCATCCGCTAATGCATACTTCGCTAAAAAGAAACGCAAAGTTGGGTGAGGATATTGAATACCTGCTTTTTGAATAGCATCTTCAATGGCTTTATCTATTTTTTGAACTTTTGCTTCTAAATAAATTTTTTCCATATTTAATCCTTCTTATTTAAAACCCATTTTCCAGATTTATTCTGGTGAGCAATTTTTGAAATAGTAGCCCATGCCTTTTTAAAAGCAATTTCTTCACTATCACCATTTTTTAACGCATTATTAACTACTTGCATAAAAATCTTTTGAAGCCTATTTCCCATATTATTTTTGACTGAATCAGGAAGTTCAGATGTTTTAGAATAAGGGGCCTCTAAATACTCACCTAATTCCTTTTCAATAACTTCACCCAATTCAGTAATTAAATCATCTTCTAATTCATCCATTGCTTGATTAGCTTTATCAACATCTTCCTGAATTTGAGTAGCATTTTTATAATTGACTACTTCAGGAGTATTTTTCTTTTTATCATCTGGTGTAGTATTATTAGATGTATCGTTTTGCCCATTATCTAAATTTTGCACAACCCTAGGAAACATTCTTAAATCTAACTTTTCTTTTCGTTCTCTATCTCGTTCTTTTACTTGACGTTCAAATAATAATCCAGTAGTATTTTCTAATCCACTCTTATCACCAACTAATCCTCTATCATACCATGAACGAATAAGTGCTTTATCATCTTTAGTTAAAAATGCTTTAATAACTCCGGGTTGTACAATTGCTTTATCGTTCACATTATATTTAGAAGAATTTTTTTCTTGAATCATTTTAACAACGGTTTGCAATAAATCTTTATAATCAAGAACAGCATCTTCTACTTCTTCTACTAAAACCTTTGGATTTAAAATAGCTTCTTCTCTTGTCGAAGAAAATCCTTTTAATTCAATCATTCCCATAGCACTTAATAATGCTTGGTCAATTGGTTTAGTAATTTTTTCATCTAAAATTTTTCCAAAATCAGGAATCAATTCTTCAATTTTAAAATGGTAAGGATACGCACCAACAACCGCACTACTCTTATCTTTTTTTGATTCATCTTCGTATTTAGTTGCTATGTCCTTAAAATCTTGTGGTTGTGGTACAATGTTTTTACTTGTTAATTCGGGAGAACCTAATTTTAAAAGCAATTGATATGGAAAAGATGTTACAAGCATTTTATTCTGATGCTCAATAACTTTAATTTTTCGCAATGCATGATCCAACGCCCCTCTTTTTACTAAATAAGGCATTGGATATAATTTATATTGTTGATTATATGGTTTTCGAATTAAGACACTGGTAGTATCAGTATTATCTAATAAATTATTTTCAGAAATTTTTCTAATGTAATACTTTACAGTATCTAACCGATTTTCTTTATTCGTCGCATACACATTTGCCCCATCTAAAAACCACATCTTCATGGGCAATAAATAACCATTATATTTTTCCCAAATCATTCGCAAAACAATAAACGAACTTGTCCATCGTTCCCGATAATACTGTTCAGAAACAGATCGCAATCCCCAAGGTATATCAATATTAACATCTTTATTAACGTTTTCTTTCCAATAATTTAATAACTCAACCATACCTGTTTTTGTAGCATCAAAATCAATTGGAACATTTGCCGCTCTAATCATAAAATCCATAATTGGAGAAATAATAGCTGTTCTATCATTATTTAATAAATCATTCACTTGTTTCATTTGCTCATGGTATTTATTTGATACCTTGATATCAACTGAAAAAGTATTTAATTGATTTATTAAATGCGATAATAAAAGGTCTGTTTCTGTCATTTTTTACACTCTGTAGATGTTAATCCCCAACATACTTTTATATTAAAATTCTGTTTTAAAATTTTCTGTTCATTGAAAAATCTGCAAATAGCCCACGTTTGCCATGCCTGAATCAAGTGATTTTCGCCCTTTGACCCATATTGAATTTTACCTTTATTACTAGATGCCAAAACGTTAGTAAATTGGTTTTCAAATTTTGGATCATTCGGAATTTCAACATCACTACTATATAACATTCTTTCTAATTCTTTAAAAGACCAATCTTCACAATTATGTTTTTTAAAAATTGGATCACCGTTGTTGTCCGTTTTTACAACATCATTACCATATCCATCTTTTTCAATTTCAAACCCAACTTCAATATTTTCATTAAACCGCACTTTTAATAAATGTTCCTCTGGAATTCCCATTTTAAATAAACGATCAATCATTGCTCCTGAATCTGATGTTGAATCTAAAGCTATAAATGCACTGCCTAACTTATCATATAAATATTTAATTATTTCTGGCTGTTCTTCAGGAGTCAATCGAAGCAATGAAATATTATAAACATATTTATATTTTTTTCCATCATAAAAAACTATAATTAATTCAGTTGGAGCCGCACCAAATCCCAAATCACCACATATAAAACATTGTTCTGCACCAATCATTCTTTCGACAATTAAAATGTTTTCATAATTCGTAAAATTGTCTTTTGATACTTCTAAAAATTTAACTCGGGAATGATTTTTAAAACTAGCTTCTTTTAACCGCTTCATATCAAAAAAACCAAATGCACCCTCAATTGTTTTTGCCTCAACATTTAATAAATATTGTGGTGTAGTTTTACCACCATATTCTTCTGCTTTTTCTTCTTCAATTTTATTTGACCAATCTGCCCGAACATATTGTGGCAATTGCCAAATCCAATTTTTTAAAGCCTTATTTTGTAAAATCTTTCCCAATGGTGAACCAACACATAAATCTGGTATTCCAGACGGGCGTTCAATGTGCCCATAAGACATACCAGAATCAACGCTTTTTAATTGTCCTTCAATCGTGGCATAACTATATTCTTCATAAAACCTTATCTCATAATGTTTTGAATGAAATTGCACACCCGGATTATCACCATCAACCTGTTCATTTACAGCATATCCTTTGCACCCATGTTCGGTTGTAATTGTTAAAGGGTCACGCTTTGCACAATTTGTTCTACCATCTCTAGGATGAAAAATTTGTAAAAATTTATGACTTTCAACATATGAGGCAATAGGGTCACAAACTTTTTTTAATTTTTCAGCAGAACAAGAAGCAACACATATTTCCTTAAAACCAAAAATAATTGCTAATAAAGAATCAATAATAAGCCACAGCGACTTTCCTGTATTACGACTACCAATCATGTAACAATCGCCAGCACCTTTTTGAATTCTAAAATTATCTTCTTTTTCGAGATTAGGATCATCCGCATACATATATGAATAATTCTGAATTGCAAATTGATAATCTCTAATAGTAATTGTTGGAGAATTTTCATTCCATGTTTGAGGAGCATTTAAATTTGCAGGAATCAAACATTCTGTCATAGCTGTTGGATCATAAAAAAATTCTAAAAATTCTATCTCCTCTTCTGTTAAAGGATTACGATCAACCATTTTTATTTTTTCCAATCAGCCCATAACCATATTGTAAATTTGTTTTATTTGTCCATGCTTCTAAAAAATTTGAACTACCAAAAGCATATCTAGCATTATCGGAATTATTTAAAATTCTTAAAATAACCCACTCACCATTTGATCGAACATACAAATAATAAGTATAGTTGTCAATTGTTTCTTTTTCAGCAATTGTTTCTAGATCAATTGTTTCATAAAAAATTCTTGAAAGAGGATCAAATTTAACAATTGTTTTTATCATTTTGGTTGATTGTAATAAGTTGAATGCCGTAAATTTGGATTTGAATTTATATATTCAATAATTCTTTGTTCTTCTACTCCATCAATTTCAATAATTTTATTTTCGTTCTCAATAACCCATTCAATATATTTTTCAGATGTTCTAAGAATGTCTGCCGCTAATTTTTTTGTTATTGTACCATTCTTAACTGCATCAATTACAACATAGTTGAAAAGAAATCGTCCGCTGAAACTGGGATGTACTAAACAATCAAAATCTTTTACTCTGCGCCTAAATAATCTTGGTTGAACATCAAAATGACCACAGTTATTACAAAGTAGGGGTACATAAGCAGTAAATTCATTTCTATTAAATGGAATATAAACAGCAAACTTTTTCTTAAGCATCTCTAAAGCTGATAAATCATCTTTCTTTTCTGCTTTAGTAATTCCTAATTTTTCTTGAAGATTATAAATTTGTGCTTGTGTGTCATGTAGTGCTTTTACTTCTTTTTCTGGAATAAAACTATTACTTTTATTATTTGCTACTTCGTCTAAAGCATCTTTTAAATGGATTAACAAAATTTCTTCATAAACCAAATCGCCAACAATTTTATATTCAACCAATGTTTCAAATGGATAATTATTTATGTAATGATCAAAGATTTCTTCGGCTTCTTTTTTATCGGATGCTTTTTTAAATCTTGACTTTATATCAACACATTTTTTAAAAACAATTTTCTTTGCTTCACGTTCTAATTCGACTAAAGAACGATTTTTATTTTGCTTCATATTTTGCAAAATTTTTACTTGTTTTTCTATATCAGTCATAAAATACCTTACAAAAACAAAAAATCCATAGTATAATTAAATACTATGGACACACTTTTAGCCTTGTTTATAGCTTAAATAATTAAACTTATTATTTATTTTATTCATTTGGGGTTAGGCGACAAGCGCCTAACCATTTATCGCTAACGCCTTATTGATAAGACGAGCGAGTGGCGAAATGAAGAATTTCACCCGTTTTCAGACCGAAAACTGAATTGACGGTTTTATTATTGGTGGATCGTTGCCACTTCGGTTTTTTGGTCTAATCCTACTACCAAGTCTAGCTTGGGGTCAGATCGTTTAACCAAAAATAACAATGTAGGCAATCCTTTACTAGTCCGTATAAGACCAATTGCCTAGGATTAGAATATTTATTCATAACTACTTATATTTCAAACACTTAACTAATTTCAACACAAAATATCAATTCTCTAGTGTACACTTTAATTATAACATATTGGATAGCCGTTTGTCAAGGGGCAACCATAACTACTTCATAATCAACAACATATATCAAAAATTCTTTTTTAACCCTGCATTGTTAAAATATAAAAATGTTATAAGTCCTTTATTGTCAACAAGTACATTTTTTATTTCGTTGCAGAATTAAATTTTATATCAAAAAATAATTTATTTGTTGCATTACAGCCGATAATTCATTGGTAAAATTTCGCAAATCTGTATGATTTAAAACAAATAACATATCTTTTTCACAAACATATCCTTCATATACCTTCTTAAATTGTAATGCTAATGTACATAAAATAATCTCGCATACTTCGTGATAAAGAATAGATAATTTTTTGTCTAAATTTAATAATTTATTTATGTGAATTATGGCTGTATCAAAATAAAACATCCAAAATCATTATGTTTATCATAAACAATTTTCCATTCAATTCCCATAATAATTAATTTATCTGGCAAATTTTTTCTTTTAGCTAATAAATTATTCATTTATAATCTCCAATTATTAATGCTTGTCAACTTATACTATATTTTGGCTATAACCCTATATAACTTTATATAACTAAATTTTTTCTAATTCATTACAAGAGCGAACATCTTTTATTCCACCCGGTAAACAAATTGTGTATGATTCATCATGGAAAAATTTATAATCTGATCTTATTCCTAAACCATTAACATATAATAATCCAATAACTTGAGCATTTTGTTTAGTAACTAAATCAAAGACATATTCGCCTATATCAAAAGAAAAATCAAAGGTGTATTTAGCCATTTTCTTCTCCAAAAGATTTTTTTGCCAAATATTCTTTATACCATTCAGATAAACCACGTGTTGCTGTTTTCAAAACTTCTCTCCCAAATTCATTCCACAAAAAATCCTTTATATTTTCTTTTTCTTCTTCGGTTATATCCTCATTAACTCGTTTCATTAACAACCCGATGTCTTTGGGTGAATTATCCAACACACCGTTATCCCTTAGATAAAAAATTGCTTTTAACCAACGTGCTTCAGTGCAAAATCCTTCTTTATACACTTCCCATTTTCCTTTACCAGTATTTTCTCTACTCCAATTCTTTTGATGTACTTCTTTAAATTCTTCAGAAACATATTTAGCACACAACAAAGGAATAATTCTATTATCTAATAAAATCTCTTTATTATAATTTTTAACAACAAATCCTTCAATTTTGGCTTTTCCTAAAACACTCTCTCGTTGCAACATTTCTTTTAATTGTTCAAAATTATTTATTTTACCTTTAAAAAGAATCGGTACTGTTTCCAAATTTAATAAATCGGCATATTTATAATAATCAAAAATAAATTTACCATTTTCATAACATGCCCCAAAAAGAATTATATTATTTTTTGGGACTCTACCATAGCAAAGAACATTATGTTTTTCTTTTTGTAAATATTCCCCATAAAACATTATTCCATTTGGTAAACTCGATTCAATAGATTTTATATAATCAATGCCTTTAGAAAATAATTTATCTGGACAATCAACTTGTTGAATAATACCTTTACTTCGAACAATTAAGGTATTATTTATTTTACCAAACCCAATTTGCGATCCATCAATTTTTTCCGTGATTTCAACATCTGAATCAAAAATGTTTTGTACCCATCGCTGACCAACTGTAAAAATTTTTGGAAAAGCATTCATTTCTTCACCTCGTATAATAATAATTTTTATCCCGGCTTCTTGAATGGCTAAGGCACAAATAATCGCATATAATATTTAAAATTATAATTATATCAAAATTTATATTTTATTTAAATTTTTTAATATAGTTAATCATTTTTCTCAATACAAAAATATCTTCATTCATCAATCCTAAAACAGTGTTACATCTTGTACATAATAAACTTCTAACTTTATTATTTTTATGATCGTGATCAACGGATAACATTTTAATTTTTTGAGTTTTAAAATTTTTTCTAGTTTCTTTTTGATTACAAATAAAACACTTATTATTTTGATTTTTTAACATTTCTTTATAAGTTTTTAAATTAATATTATATAAATGTTTTAATTCATTATTCTTTAATTTTTCTTTCGTTCGTCCACCACGCCATAAATGATGTTCCTTTCCTTTTTTAAAACGCTGACAACCACAAGATTTGAGATTTCCACTTTTTAAATTATATGATGGGCCCTTTATATAATTTCCACAATCACATTTACAAACCCATGCTATTCTATTATTTTCTTGTTGAAAAGCGCCGATAATAGTTAAATGACCAAATCTGCATCCAATTAAATTTGTTATTGGTTTACACATTTGTCCTGTTTTATATCGATATAACATCATACATGACTTACATAAACCAGAACCATATGCGCCAGATGTTATTGAAATGGGTTTATTACAATTTTTACAATAATATTTTTTCATATTTTATTTTTCCGATCTACAATAATTGCACAAATATTTTGCTTTTTATTATTTATTACTGTAGATAATTCAATTGCTTTATTTAAAATTTTTTTATTCATCATAAATAGTCCACTCATATGTTAAAACATCATCTTTTGTTAATTGTAATGGTCTAACAAATCTCCAGGTATTACCTTCTATAATTATTTTCTTTCGTAATCTTTTTCCATTTAAATAAATTTTTAAATTATTCCAAAAATCAATCCTCGGAGTCATAAAATTTTCTCCTCTCTTAACTGATAAATTAATCTTCCTCTTGCACAATCATTACATAATACATTATAAGCAGTTAAATAATTAAGTAAAACTTTTTCTCTTAATTCAATGGAGTAACAACCTAAAATATCCCTACAATTAATTAATGTTCGATTATATTCATCTCTAAGAATTAAATTTTGTCTTTTTTCAATCAGTGTATAATATTCTCCACTTTTATCCAGATAAGTTTCGCCAACATATTTTCCGGGCATTATTTCTTTTACATTAATATATTTGTCCATTTCAGTCCATCCAATTTTGATAGTTAGATTTTAAAAGTTTCCAAAAATATTCTTTTTCATGCTCATATTGTAATTTATCTTCTTTATCTGCTCTCCTAAATGCTTTCTTATTTACAAAATCTCTTGAAATGTCTAATACCCAATTTGGTTCATAAATTTCATAATACATTTTTCTATTAGTATCATAGTTATCTTCGTGTAATCGTTTAGCTAATTCGCAACAAATTCTTAATTTTCTCATCCTAGTATTATTTGAATTACTATTCCATTGAAGATGGCCATATTCTTCGCAATACTTAATAAATTTTTTTAACTTTAAATAAACATATAAATAATACCCAAACTCAAATTCCCACTCATAATGTTTTCTAAATTTCCAACCCCAATAAAAAAATCTACATAATGACTCATATGGCACAATAATTAAATCAGTATATAAATCATATAGATCATTTAATAAATCCCACCATTTTTCTTGAATAGTGGATTTAGGATGCATTAAGTGTCTAATTAATTTACTACCAAATAAAAGTTTTCGAATTTTTCTAATCATTTTTTATTCTTTCTTCAGCGATTTTACAATATTTTTGGTCTTGTTCAATTAAAATAAAATTTCGATTTAAATTTTTACAAGCTACTCCTGTTGTTCCACTTCCAGCACAATTGTCTAAAACTAAATCGCCTTCATTGGTGTAGGTTTTGATTAGGTATTCAAAAAGGGCTACTGGTTTTTGGGTGGGGTGAAGTTTTCCTCGTTGCTCCCTAGAAAAATAAATAAGTTGTTTGGGAAGCAGTTTATCTGGTTCGTAATTTTTACCATGATAATTTTGTGTTTCGTTCATCTTGGTTTCTTTCCAAGATTCGCCCATCACTTCTTTGACGTTTTTAGTTATTTTTGATGGGTTTCGGCTCAAGTGTCTTTTAGAAATTCCCCGAGGATTGATTTCTTTTTGTGGATTATATGTTGGTTGTTTATTTAAAAACACACTGATAATTTCTAAAATCTTCAAAGGCATTTTATTTCCAAATAAAAAATTTGCGGCTTTATCTTTTTGCCAATACCAATCATAGTTAAATTGTTCTAAATTACTTAATCTTAGTTTACTCGAAAACGGTTCATTACCGCAAAGAAGAACGGCTCCACTGTCTTTAATAATCCTCTTATATTGTTCCCAAAGAGGTTCAAAAGGAATAATAGTATCCCACTTACAAGCTGTTGTACCATACGGCAAATCACACAGAATCATATCAATAGACTTATCAGGAATAGACTTCATCAACTCTAAGCAATCGCCCAATCTTAAATCTATCATAGCCACATCCCTATTAGTTTTAGCATTGGTTAGTCCTCCTTGTATCTACCAACTCCCAAATTTTATTTAATACCTTACTTTCATATCCTAATCTATCCGCCAAAAGTTTATCTTCTTTATCTTTGCAAGGTTGACAAATACACGACCACTTATATCCTGCCGCACCAACTGAACCATTCGTAAGTTGACTACATAAGATACAATTTTTCATTGTTGCACCTTCTTCCAATAAAGAAACATATGCTCAAATTTATCTCTGGAAAATGTTGAACACCAACTCATCCCGTCAGGATTATCCCGTCTAACTTTTTCCTTGTGTTCTTCGCAGGAGTATTTACAATCATCCTCACACCAAGAACAATCATCTCTACCATATGCCTTACTTGCTGGATTTCTTCAATAACATTCATAATCTCCCGTAAAGCATAATCTATTGACCTTTGAATAGAACCTTTAGCTGACAAATCGTTAATGGTATCTTTCCACACAGAAGAACAAGCAGAAGTTATTATCATTCTTATTCTGTCCTCAATAGTGCAAAAATGATTAGTTGCACTTTCATTATGGTATCCTTCCCATTCTTTACCGCATTTTGGACATATTTTAGTCATTTCTCCCCCCTCTCGTTCTTTGCCTTAATCTCTCTTATTTTATCTTTCAATATCTGGTAGAATTTATCATACTTAATATCCCAATACTCTTCGTCGTCCTCTATACTCCTAATCCATTGCATTAAATCACGCCATCGGGATGAGTTGTTCATCTTTTAGTAATCCTATATTTTGACAGTATGAGTTGCACAAGTTCTTTTATTCGCAATTCTCCCATAATATATCCAACCGAGGTGTTTTGTGTGTGCTCTTTTATTGTATTAAGTAATTCATCAAATGAAACCTCTGACTCGTAAAAATCATCTTCGGTGAATGATTGCGGATTAACTGTATGCCCATTACTATATTTTACTAATCCGTCCTGCTTTCCTTGTTCTGGTATCATTTGAACACCACTCCTTTCGCCTGTAACATTACATCCCACGCCCAATTACAAACCACAAAACCTATCATCACTCCGATTAGCATACCCAATCCAATACAACAAGAGTTTTTAGCGTGTTGATTGATACGCCGATATATTTACTTGCTTCTGTTACTTTTAGAATCATTGAATAATCCCAACTTATGAATCCTGCACCAGAGTTTATGCCATGCTTTGTTGTAGCGTTCTTTGCTTGCTGTAAATCCAATTTCTACTGAAAAATCTGTGATGTAATAATTTAAACTTTTTTCTTTTTGTGATTTAGCCACAGCATTTTCTCCCTTCTTTAAGAATTTTATCAGCTTCTTTAGCTGACTGGTCTATTGTTCTGGACACTTCATCGTTATTCCTTTCCAAAAGTTTCATAAGAACGCCAAACGCTTTAAATATTTCATCTTTAAGCGGGTCGTCGTCGTTAACGCTAAACTTTAACTGGATTGTCGTTGGCTTCTTCATTCTTCCACCAAAGCACAAGCGATATGTTCAGAAAGAAGTTCAAGTTCTTTTGTGCCAGATTTCCTATCATTTTCATCAGAAGGAGTTAAAACATCAATTAAATCAGCCCCACCCTCATCTGTTTGTATGTATTGACAGCGATAGCTGAGTAATGCGTCTTTTATTTTTTCATCCACTAAATTTTCTCTTTCATACGTTAATTCAAAAATATCTGGTTTACATGGATAAAATTCGCCCTTTATGCCTTTGATAATCCAATCGCCAATTTCTGCTTTCATCTCACCTTCAAGAGTGGTTATTGTAAGAAAGTGAACTTTAGAACCCTGTTGCATACAAGCACCGTATTTCATACCCATAGATTCTAATTCTTGCATGGTAGATACTTTTCCATCCCAAAAAATTGCCTCAACAACTACTGGTTTCTTCCGGACTGTTAATATCATTTTATCAACCCGCACCTTTCTATTGGTATTTTGCTTTCACCCTGCTCAATTACCCACAAGGCACATTCTTTTTGTTGGCATTTTATTCTTATTAAATCTTCTTCTGGTTTACGATACTCCGATGTAAGTAACACCGCTTTACTCATTATTGGACATATTTTCATATCTTCTCCTTCCTCATCTTCTGGATTTCGTCGAGTAAAAACTTCTCGTTCTCATCCATCAATTCCTGCAACTCTGTGATGGTCATTTCCTCATCCAAAGGCTCGAAAAAGTAGACTCTTTCGCCTTCGGTTTCAAAATAGGACTTCGTAACTTTAGTGATTTTCATGGCGTTTTTACCTCAAAATACCCATTGTTTTTAATCGTTTCTAATGCGTTTTGTGTGGTTATCATCAGTGGTCATAGTAAATTCTCCATAGTATTGTCTATTCTTCTCTTGGCGATTTTGTAATATTGTTCGTCTTTTTCTATCAAAATACAATTTCGTTTTAAGTTCTTACAAGCTACTCCAGTTGTTCCGGATCCAGCGCAATTATCTAACACAAGGTCGCCCTCATTGGTATAGGTCTTAATAAGATACTCAAATAAAGCTACTGGTTTTTGGGTGGGGTGAACTTTGCCAGCGTTCGCCTCCCACAACCCTTCAATTATTGTATCTGGATTCCTATGCGTGTATGTATAAGACTTCAATTCTTGACCGTCCGTATTTATTTTATATGCAGAATCTCTACTTTTTTTTGCATAATTTTTCACCGTAACTGGCTTATCCCTCTTTACCATAATAGGGTAGTAATTTATTTTTCCAGTGCCAAATACACTTATATTCTCATGCTTATTCATGGGCATTATCTTAGCATTTGCAAAATTTCTTGCAATGTGTTTGTTCCAAACCCAATCATACTTATATTGTTTGATATTGCTCATTCTCAAATAACTTGAAAATGGTTCACTACCAAATAACACAATAGCTCCACGGTCTTTAATAATCCGCTTATATTGCTCCCATAACGGCTCAAAAGGTATAACTACATCCCACTTACAAGCTGTTGTTCCATAGGGCAAATCACATAGAATCATATCAATACTTTTATCCGGAAAATCTTTCATCACGTCAAGACAATCACCACAAATAATTTGATTTTTAAAATCTTCGATTGAATTCATTATATTTCCTCTTCTCGTTTATTTGCAATGTTTTCTGCCTGAATTACACATTCTTTTTTATAAAGATCAAAGACATAATTTTCTAATTCTTCAAAATTTTTAAAATATTCACTAACCCTATTTTCTACATAAATTTCATAGCGGTGAATTTTTCTTGATTTTTTATTATTTTTAAATCTTTCAAAAATTTCCATAATCCTAAAATCTTTATTAGGATATAATTCTGTAAGCATTAAATAAAGGTGTTCCATTTAAATTATTCCTTTCTCAATTTGATATAAAATTTGATTACAATAATCAAGACATTCTTGCTTAGTAGAAAAATTTATTTTTTCTAATGTTTCAAAAATAATGTTATAATTTTTAAAAGCATTCTTTGTATGAATCATAGCTGTGAAAAATATTTTATAGTAAGTATTTCTTTTTTCAATGCTTCCAAAAATCCACACTCCTTTTTCTAAACAATAAATTATATCAAACATTTTCTTTTTCCAAAGTATTAAATTTATTTGATGTATTATTATAATTTAAATCATTAAAAATTTCTTGTCCAAATAAAAAAATTCTATATACTCCTTCCATATTACGAGAAAGAATTAAATCTCTATTTATTTTTGATTTTCTGATAATTAAATTAGTATAATTCATTATTTTCCTTTAAAAAATCTAATGCTTCTAAATACATTTCTTTTGTAGGACAATTTTCACAATACCCACAAGGAGCATTACCTTGAAAACAAGTACATGATTTGTCTAAATATTTTTCATAAAGGTCAATTATATTTTCTGCTTCTAAAATGTTCATATTAAATTCTTTCTTTTAAAATATTTAATACCTTATTTCTTCAATAATAAAAAGTTTTTTACATTCTTCACACTCAATTTCAACATCTAATTCCTTTTCGTTTTCAAAAAACTCAAAACACTCAAATAAACTTTCGCCCCATTGAGATGTTTTAGTTAAATCAAAAAAAAATATTACAATAAGGGCATGTAGTCCATAATTCATAAGACCATTCTGCATTTGTTTTATATTTCATTTTTATCTCCCTATTAAATTATTACATTCATTGCATTTATAAATTTCTGGATGAGAACCAGAATGATATACCCTTTTATGAAATAATTCACAAATGTGAGGTTCTTTTTCTTTTGATTGGTATTCTTCATTAGGTTTTAAATATGGACAAGTCGGCATACAAAAATGTATTTCTCTGTGTTTAAACATTTTATTTATCCTCCAAACATTCTCTACAACCAATTTTTACAACATTATTTTTATATTCTTCTTCTAAAGAATTAATAAAATCACACATTGCTCTATATTCATAATTAAAATCAATAGTGTCTACATTATTTATAAAAAGACCTTCTTTTGCTCTAAGTGTAAATAAAGTAGTAAAAAGTGTTCTTTCTAAAAATTCAACTCTCTTTTTAAGCATTTCAATTTCTGTTATCATTTAATTCCTCCAAATCTTTTAAACTTTGTTCTATACTTACATTATATGCCATTGAATATTCTAATACTTTTATACAAAAATCTATGTTTCGAGATTGCTTTAATATTTTATAAACATCAGAACTTGAATAAAGGTAAAATTTTGAAATTACCTCAACAATATCATCATATAAATTTAAATCCTTGCTTGTCCACCAGCCTTTAAATCTTGTGGTATCCTCTTTTGTAACCAATTGCCCATTACTATCCCAAGAGTCAATGCCATAATAACAGAAAACGCAAATACCCTCAACATCGGGTCTTCCAGTTAATACGCAGTCCCCGCTTATGTCCTGTAGACACTTTTTACAAATCATTTTAAATCCTCGTTATATGGGCAAGCATCACAAGCATATCCTTTATTACATTCCATAGAATTATTTGGACATTTATAATCTTCTTTTTCTGGATGATATATTACCTCACCAGATTCTTTAATAATTAAACATAAAAAATCCATACATTCAACTATTTCTAATTCTGTATCTAAAGAAAACCTATCTAATTTTTTAAGTAATTGCTGTTTAGTTATCATTTTGAATCTCCCTCATTCCTTTTCCACATTTACATTTAAAGCATTTTTTAGTTGTATTATCATAAAAATAATGATATCCTGCTCTTTCTTTACAATAAGGACAAATAACATAATTTGTAGCATAATAAGAAGAATAACATTCATGTAATGTTGGAAGCATTTTATATTATCCTTTTAAATGTTTTTATTTATATTATATAATAAACAATTAGGCAATAATTTTTCGCCAATTTGTTAAAATGTTCATTTAAGCATTTATTCCACCAAATTATTTAAAATAAACATTCTAAAAAAGAAATGCTCTTAAAGGTGATCTGAAGAATTTTGAAGAGTGTTTTTTACTCTGAAAGATTCTTCAGGAAGCCTGCTTTTTAGGCTTCAAGAATGCGTTTTGTATAACTACGTAGTAGTTATATAGTATTCTTTTCTTTATGTATTCTTTAGTTGTATAGCATAGGTGAACATGGACTATGTTCAAACACTGTGAACATAGTAATTTATTTTATTTATATCTTTTTCATTATTTTTGTCTTTTTTAATTTCTTCTAAAATTTCAAGCACATTATTTATATGATATTCATTTGCTTTTCTTTGTCCCTTATAATTGTAGCAGTGTCGCTGGTTTATAAATCCATAAAAAATAAGTTCTAGCACACTTTTATATAAAGTGGTTCTACTTATTTTTAAATATTTACAAAGATTTTTCTGGGATATATAAAACCATTCTGAATAATTAAAACAACAATGTAATTTATCTAAATAAAGATATAAATGCCTTGAATTAGCCGATAAATTGTTATATATATTTAAATTACAAATAAAATTAAATTCTTGTAGTTTCATTTTCTTTATTCCATAAATGTGATACTCTTATTTGTTTTTGTTTATTTTGCTCAATAAATCCTTTTTTAATAAGTTCTTTTTTACAATTAAAAAGAGTGGCTCGTTTAAAATTTGTTTTTGAGAGCAATGCTTTAGTGGAATAATAAAACCATCCATCTTGTTGGTATAAATCATATAAAAGACAATAATAACTATATAAAACTACAGAAGATACTTTAACCTTCTTTTTTTGTCTAGCAATCATTATTTCATCAGGTATTCTAAAATATTTTTCCATATAAAGTCCAATTTTTATACTGTAGAAAGTCTAATTTTTTAACATCAATATAAGTATAACATATTTATTTACTCATTGTCAAGTTTTCTAAAATTATAAGTAGTTGATTTTATTATAGTTAAAATTATTCTTCCTCTTTTTCTTCTGGTTCTACAAAAATGCTTTCATAATTTAAATCTGCACCACAAACTGGACATATTTCTAAACCTTTAGAACCTAAAAACGAACCACAAACAATGCAAATTAATATTTCTTTTTTCATATTTTCTCCTTTTATTTTAAATATAAAGTTAAAATTAATATAGAATTTATTAAACATAATATAAATGCTAAATAAACCAACCAATGAATTTGATCTAATTTTTTCATTATTCTCCTTTATTTATTAATTTTCTTTATAAAAAATATGTTTTCCAATAGTAACTGTTTTTTCACCTATCCATTTTCCTTTTTTCTCTCCTTTCTTTAAAAAATAAATTGATCCATTAGTTATATCATCAATATTATCTATATTATCAATGATATATAGACTATATGATTTACATTGATTATATAATTTATCTTTATTATTAGCTGAATAACCAAAGAATTGATTTCGTTGAATAACTATTTGATAATGTGATTTATTCCACACTTTTGCTCTATTATTAATAACATTAGATACTGCCTGCATACCAATTTCTCCTTCACCACATGCTTCAGCACAAATAACTTTAGCCACTTCTATTTGTTCAAAAGTATATGCTTGAACAGACGAAGATGTAAATAAGAAAAACAAAAGAAGCATACACTCTCTAAAGTGCTTCAGAAATGGCTCAAAACCCTCTTTAAACGCCTCACCATTCAACGATCTTTGATTATTGATATAAAGATACTCTTTTATCATTTTGCCCTTCTTTTTTATGGTATAAATATACTAAACTATTATTTTGATAATTTAATTTAGTATATAAATTTTTAACAGAAAGAGAAGCGTTTTTTATAATGAAATTCTTATCTTTAAGAAAGACATTATTTAAAGCGGCATAATAATCAAAAGAACAAAAATCTGTCATATATAATTCGGTATTATGTTCTAAGCTATTCATGTAATCAATTTGTAAAATTAAATCAGTAGAATTTGGCTTTTTTAATAATTTTTCTAATTTAATACATGTTTTTACAATCTTACCCCATAATTTTCCACCATATTCATCTGCCCAATCACCTTTATTAAATAATTTTTTAATTATTTGTAAAGAATTTTTTGAAACATTTTTATTTAATTGTAATAATAAAGAATAATTATTAATGCTCTCTTTTCTATATCTTTTATCAAAAAAATATTTTGCCTCCCTATAAATAGCATATTTTGTTATATGATAATATTTATTTGCAATAGGTAAAATAAAAGAAAGGATTTCTTTATTATTTTCTTTAGTTAATAATAATGAAAGAGCATATATATTATAAAATTCTGATTTTTTTAAATTAAGTGGTTTTTTCATTGATTTCTTCCAAGATTTTAAATTTTTTAGCAATTAAACATGTTGAACTTATAAAATAATAATCATATACTTTGCATTTAACTGCAATTATTTTAATTTTTCTCCATTCCAAAATGAATATTCGGGTATAGCTCCTTTGCCCATTGGATATCTATTTGCCCAAGCAGAATTCCATCCATTTTTAGCCCATTCAAAATATTTTTCTGTAGGTTCATTTTGATTATTTAAAAAACATTTATAAACTTTACTATATTGCCACGCATTTTCCATATTTTTTGAAATTAATCCATTATAAAGGGGAATATTTTTTAAATAAAAAGGACTTAAATATTTACTCCAATTTTTTGAAGTAGAGGTAGTATTAATATAATTTTTTACTTTTTCATTTTTGTCTAAAATAATTATTTCGCATTTCATACCTAAAGAATAACATAATCAATATCAGTTTGTCAAGGATATAAAAATGTAAATAGATTTAAAATCGGTGAGGATTTTATAAATGCTTTATTTTGAAATATTTAAATTTTTTAAAAATAATTAAAATAGCTTATTTTTTACCCATATATTAAAAAATTGCTAAATTTTACCCCCATTTAGCCATATTTTAAGGAAATTGATAAGATAGGTAAGGATATAATAAATAGGTCAGATAGATGATTTATTTATTTTAAAATAATTGATTGATTAATAGGCAAATGGTCTAAGTGGTTGATTTAGTTAGTTTTGGGAGAAAATTGTAGTAGTGGGTTGGAAGGTGGGTGTTATAGAAATTGCCACCCTATAAAAAATTTGCGAAAAAACACCCCTCTCCCATATTGGCAATCGCTTGATCAGAAATAATCTGGAATGAAAAAACATAATTGTATGATACACAATAAGATAGAATGAATTGATGGGATAACTAACAATGGTTAGTTAAACGGCCAATTTAACGTAAAGCATTGCGGGAGTAGGAGTTACACCATTTTACTCCATTTCTCCCTAAATCCTTATATACCAATGACTTAATAAATCCCTGATCCATTCAACAATAAAAAAATCTAGTCAATTTGACTAGATTCATTTCACGTGAAAAAAAAGGCCGGGAAAAATCCCGGCCAAAGAAGCAAACAGATCATATTTTATCCTTTCGTATTTAATGAATTTAATAAAGTTATAAAACCTTTACCATAATACTCTGTATTTCCTCTTTTTCTTGATGTTCTTTGGTTGTTACTATACCAAACATGATAGTCTGTTACTGCAAAAGAATTTTTATATTCTTTTATGAGTCTATAATCGCATTGTTTTAAATAGGTATCATCATTAAATCTTACTAAAGTTTTATTATTTACTTGTTTTATAATTTCCATATTATTCCTTTCTTTTAGTTATTATACATTTTAATTAATACATCTTGCAAACGTTTTATACTACTCCAAGTTAGATGCGGCAAGTCTAACGTTTCTGTATATTCTTCATCTATGTCTTCTACAAATCCAAATTTTTCTCGACAAACTTTTTCGCTTGTTGTAAGATAAGACCAATAACAAGCATTAGTAGATGTTACGGCGACTTGTACTATTTTTCCTTCATTTAAGCGGGCATTTATCCAACTTTTAATGATAATGTATTTATTCATTTTCATTCCTTTCTGTTAAAATTTTACTTGTTTTCTAGTTTTTTCTTCCCGAAAGTATTCTTCATGTTTTATAGTTTCAAAATGCCAATACAAAATAATGTCTTTGTCGGTTTTTTCAATAAACATCCATGCTTCTTTTATGATTTCTAATCTTGTTTTTTGTGTAGTTCTATACATTGTTTTATTTCCTTGCTTATAGTATAGCACATTTTTTATTGTTGTCAAGGATAGATAGGATTTTTTTTGACTGAAACCGCCTATTAAGGAAATTATTTTATATAATACACTATTTTTATTAATTTAGCAAGTTTTTTAATTATTTTATCTTGTTTAATAATAATAGTTTATAACATTTATTTTATTTGACAAATTTATGATCTTTTGTTATGATTTTTTAGTGAGTTAAAATTGATGAATAGTCTATTTTGATTATTTGTCAATGTATTACTGTATAATTGATTTTATACTGTATTTATTATAATATAGTATAATATGAAATTAATTCCGTTTTAATTTTTAAAAATAAAAGGAGGGGATAAAATGATTAAAACTACTGATTTAAAAAAATTATCAAATTATATAGGAATTCCTTTGAGAATAAAAAATAATTATGTAGAAGGAAAAAAGGGAAATTGTTGGGGAATTTATTGTTCCTTGGCACAAGCAGAAGAAGGAATCAAACAATTAAAAATTAATAAATACTTTTTTTAATTAAAAAGGGGTGGCGGGCAATATGAGAATAAGAAAAAATTATTTTAACTTGGGAATATGGGCGGTCAAGGATTCACAAGGGCATTTTACTATTAATATATTTAAATATCGGATTCAAATTTTTTGAAATTTGCTATTGACAAAATTAAAAAATATGTTATGCTTTGAATAACCAAAAAGGAGGGCTTAAAAATGGATGAACAAATGTTAAACACCTTATATCCTGAATCCTATAATGACAATATAGGAATTGAAGAAGTTTTGACAATTAAGGAAGGATTAAATTAATTTTTTAAAAATGGAGGGAAGAAAATGGAAACACAAGAAAAAACTTTACTTTCAAAGAATCAACAAATTAAACTTTTAAAGAAAATTAATAATAAATTATCTAATATACTGGATAATATTAAATGGGAAAAGTTTTATACCAATTATTTAAAAGAAAATATCAAAGAAGAAAAAGTTCATTTAAGAATGAAGCCCGAAGGCGTTATTCATGGATTAACGGCTTACGAAGGAGGACTTTTATTTGCTGTTCAACAAATCATTAATTATTTGACAGGCGAAAAGCCCCCTGGTGTGAAAGATTATTTATGGATGAGAAAAACAGTTTTTACAGCTTATTCTATTGTGGCAAATTATGAAAAAGAAATTCGAGAAGCCTTAAAAGATATTGAATACCAAGAAGTTTTAAAAATGGACTATTGCGAATTAGTAAAATAATGAAAGGATTTTTTAAAATGATAAGAGAATGTAAAAGAAAATGCCCTTTACAATCTAATTGTAAAACAAGGAAATGAAAGGACGGTTTAAAATGGATGAATTTATCAATATTAATGATGTAAAAGAAAAGGATGTTTGCTTCATGCCAGCAAGGATTCAATTTAATAGTCTTGAAGAATTTAATCAATTTGAAAGAAACCATAATGAGGTATTATCAAAAAGGCGGGACTGGTATTTCAACAGTAAAACCTTAAGAATGGTACAATAAAAGGAGGTGTTCTAATGAACAAATATGAAAAGCATTACGAACAAAGGCAAGATACTTTTTATCTTGAAGCTGGACGGGTTATTTGTCGGAATAGCAAAGCGTTATTTGCTATTAAATTATTAGAGCATGATACCGGGCCAAGATATAATATCCTGCCCGTAAAAGAAGTAAAAGAATCAATCAAAAAAGCACTTGTCAATCATGATGGATATAATCCTAATATAATCATAAAATAAAGGAAGGTGACAAGATGAAAAAAGTTATTGAAGTAAATAATATAGGCAATTTTGAATTTTGGGTGAATTGTTTTAAACCGCGCACAAAAAAATATCAAAGGGAAACATTAAGTCGGTTAAAAAAGGAAGTTTCACCCTTTGAAACACTAGAAGAAAATCAGGACAAAATCAAAGCATTAAAATTTTTACTACAATAAAGGCGGTGATTATGCAAAGGCTTATTTGTCGCTGGTGTGGTCATATTCGTTATTATACCCGTTGTTTTGGTTGGCGGTGTATGTGCGATATACAGCAATAAAAGAAAGGGGAAAGCATGGATAATTTAATGAGGGCTATTTTATCACAAAGGGAAGATAAACAAGAGGAATAAAAAAGGGGTGTAATATGGAAAAATTGATAGTATGATGCCGGATTTAATACAAGTAATTGCCAAAGACTGTTTAAGATTATTGGATAGTGGATCATTAAATATAAGTGATTATGAAAATGATTATAAATTGCCAAAAAAAACTTTTAAAGGAAAAAAGGATGGCAAACAATGAGAACAGAAACAAGAAATATTTATACCTTCAACGAATTATCAAAAGAAGCGAAAGAAAAAGCGATTGAACAATATAGAAAAGATCATTGTCAAGATGAAATTTTCTGGGCTAATGAAACATTGGACAGTTTAAAGGGACTATTTAAAAATTGTGATGGTGTTTCATTGAAAGATTATTCTTTAGGTGAATACAATTCATATATCAAAATATCCTTTACCAACGAAGAAGCAGAAAATCTTTCTGGCAAGCGGGCCTTTGCATGGATCGAAAATAATCTTTTGTCTAATATCCGTATTCCAGAAAATAGCTTTTCGCTTAATGGCACAAGACGAAAACTAGCGCAATATGGACAATATTATAGGGCCGGAATGATTAAACCTTGTCCATTTACGGGTTATTGTGCCGATGATGATTTTCTTGCATCTTTGTTAAATGATATTAAAGACGGAACAGACTTAAAAACGGCGTTTGAAGGCTTAGCAACAGAATATCAAAAAATCATTAATGATGAAATTGAATATCAAAACAGCGATGAATATATTTCTGAACAATTAGAAATTAATGATTATGAATTTGACGAAGAAGGCAATTTAATATAATAGAAAGGAAAATACAAAATGATAACAGAAATAGAATGTGAATGTGGAAAGAAATTGTCAATAGAAGAAATTTTATTAAATGAACGAATAGCAAAAGACGCAAAAATATTACCAGTAAATCTATGTGAAAATTGTTGGTATGATTATTGTAATCACGCAATAACAGGAGAATAGTTAATATGCAAATAACTAAAATGGTAATAATCCAGAGGACAACAATTTTTCAATCATTAATTTAACCGCCGGAAAATTGGAAGCATTAAAACGGTTATTAATATCAGCAGAAGCAAAAACTATTTTACAGAAGGAAATGAAGGAAGGATTAATTAATTTAATAAAGGAGGCAATATGAATCCCTTTATTCCATTTCATAATATTACCCCATTAGAAAGCATGATGATACAAATAAAAGAGGACGGTCAGGCCGAAACTTGGCAATTTATCGAATCAATTAATAATCCATTACACCGGGCAGAGGCTAGAAAATTATTTGCTCAAGCAATTAAAAAATTGGAGGAAAATTAAGATGGCCAGTGATGAACAATGGGAAATATGGTATAGAGAAAATTGTCAAAGAGATTTTGAAAGAAAAATTTATGCACAATGTGATAAGGAGGGAAATTAAAATGGAATTTAAAATTAATTTTAGGCATCCTGTTGAATTTATTAATCAATGGAAATATAATCCAATATAAAAAAAAGTTAGAGCATTTTTTATATGGTTCTTTTGGTGTTGGAAAGACGATTATACATATGTTTGTGTTTTTTATGGTATTAGGATTTTTGGATTTGAATTTGTGATAACAAAATATTAATGTTGAAAGGAAAATTAAATGCAATCTTTTACAGAACAAATAGGAGTAAGATTCTATTGTATCAGAAATAAACAAGGAGATTATTGGTCAAATGATTTTGGGTGGATGGAATTGATTAATGAAGCAGAGGAATTTCCAATATCCATATTTACCGAGGAAGAAAAAAATAAATTTAATTTGCCAATAGAAGGTTTTTGGGAAATATTCTAATATCCCTCTTGCAAAATGCTTCAATATGTGTTATACTTAGGGCAAATAAATCAGTGTTATTAAATAAGGAGAAAAACATGCTTAAAATTTACTTACAAAATTTAAAAGATTTTAGTTGGGAATTACATGAGGGAACTTTTGAAAAGTTAAAAGATGAATTTATAAAAAGAGAAATAAAAATATCTTTTAAAAGTAATATTTCTTTATATGTAAAAATTGGGTATGGGGCAAGTGTTGGGTATGGGGCAAGTGTTGGGTATGGGGCAAGTGTTGGGAATAGGGCAAGTGTTGGGGATGGGGCAAGTGTTGGGTATGGGGCAAGTGTTGGGAATAGGGC
>Ga0116157_10001431_pt1 | contig 23966 bp, 16 predicted proteins | sample AD_UKC048_MetaG_FD_89882 | JGI IMG/M metagenome (GOLD analysis project Ga0116157, IMG submission 89882) | Active sludge microbial communities of municipal wastewater-treating anaerobic digesters from USA - AD_UKC048_MetaG | ecosystem: Engineered > Bioreactor > Anaerobic > Digestate | place: USA... | reverse complement strand
AACCTGATTAAAAGGATATCGCAGTACATACAATAGTTCATGGGAATTCGACTTTATAATGTTATACCCATTACTGCTATTTATTGTCATGCGATGAAAAATGTATTGTTTGTCGAGCCTTTTCTTTAAATCTTCGAAACTAAGGAGATATTCATTACTGTCGAAATTTGCAGAAAACCGCACGCCCCCGGTAATGCGATAATCTTCAAAAAGGTCTTTGGCCCCGAGTTTGAAGAGAATATTAAAGCCAGGGTTAAAATAAAATGCACTTCCTGTGAATTGTTGATAAGAAGAATTTAGAAAACCAAAGTCAATTTGGTTTACAACATAGTTCGTATAAAATGTAGTTACATAGATTTGCTGAAACTTTCTAAGCGGAACTCCCAAACTATCGAAATCACCACTCTCTTTCCTGTTTGTTTGTAACACCTCCTGCGAAAACGAATAGTTATTGATATCAATATTTTCGAGTTCATTGTGCTGTATTGGCTTAACCGGCTTTTCAGGCTTGGGTTGGGGTATAAAATTTAGGTTTTCACGGTCTACTGTCCGGAATCGGGTGTCAGTAAGATTTCCTGTAAATGGTGTGCGAGATATTTCGGAAAAGTAAATACCCCATCTGTCGTTTTCGAAAACACTCTCAACCACCGAGGGGTATCTTGCAGCTACGTCATAGCTGCCAATATTTCGATGGTAATTGGTAACCGGAAACGAACAGATAATATAACGATAATGGGTAGCTGTGTCGATGTAGCTGATTACACTGTCGTATCGTGCATAGTAGCGGTTATAAATGCCATTATCATTAGCAAGATACCAAAATTCGTTCGTTTTAATACTCAGTGGTTTAGCCTCATTGATATCCTTTGTTTTTGTAACCCGCTTCAAAACATTGTTTTTACCGTCGGCATCCATAATAAAAATATCGGAGCAGATTTGCATTGGTACAACATTGGTTTTACCTGATACTAAAGTGTCGGAAGCGCGATTGCTGGAAAACAATATTTTTGAAGACTTCTCAATGAATTGAGGGGAATAGTCATCCGCAATGTCATCAGTCATATTGGTGATAGTGTTTGCCACAATATTGAAAATGTAGATATCACTCATACCATTCTTATAGCCACTCATTACGAGTTTCAAACCATCATGGGAGTAAGAAAATGAAAGGACCTTCTGTAAAAGGGCTATCTCTCTGTATAAGGTCTTCTTGGTTTCAAGATTGTAGGTACAATAGAAGACCTCTCCATTACTTTCGATGATGTATCCGAGCAATTTTCCCGTGGGGTGCCAGCTAATAACTGGATAACTGTAGTCGACAATCTGTTCCAGTTTATGTTCTTTTGTTAGGATTGTTTTGGTTTTACCACTTGCTGTTTCGTAGAGTACAATTTTATATTTCCCCATATTTTTTATCGAATACGCAATGTAATTACCATTGTCGCTGATTTCTGTCTGAATCAGTTCCCATTTGCCAAAACGAGGTTTTAAAATATTTTTTTTGGCATTAAAATCGCAGCTTAAATCGTGTTCGGCATATAAAGCCTGATAGTAATTCAACCAATCATAGGCAAGCATTTTCAGATTATTCCCCAGTACGTACTGAAAACCATTTTCAACATTTTTTGTTACTCTGGTCAGGTAAACGATAGTTGGAATTACGTTCTCACCATAGTTATTTGCAACAAAGTACCATATTGAATGCCCTGCAAACTGAGCGTCTTTTCCCGAAAGGTGATTGAATTGCTCGAACTTGCCCGATAATATTCCGTCTTTCACATAATTATCTATTTCATAATCCCATTTATTCGAAATATAGGATACAAGCCCTGAAAAAAACCAGTCAGGAATCGAGATGAGAGTGTTGTTAGCAATTTTTGAGGTAAAACCCGATCCATAGAGCATTTCATTGAGCATTACTTCTGCAATAGCCCCTCTAATCTGAATTTCCATTTCCCGGCTATCGCCTTCGGCATATAAAAACACAATATTATCTACAATGCGTGTTACTCCCCCAATATTATACTGAGAGTCTCCTGTATTAAGCCCAATGTTGCTCTGCCTGAAATCGGAAAGGTTGTTATAAACCACAAAAATCAAGCGTTGTTCAATTTTATAATCCAAAAATTTTTCAAGTTCGGGTATTACTTTATTTGCAATTTGAGCAACCTGTATGGCATTTGCTTGACCACCGCTATAAAAATATGTATCGAACGGGTTGTACCTGTAAAAATTCCAATCGAAATTCCCGTACTGCACGCGGTTTTTTCCAAAATTCATCTGATGCCCTGAATAGAACTGTGGCAATGCATTCGACCAGCAAATCAACATTGAGAGCAGCAAAAAAACTATCTTATAAAAACGCAGCATTCTATGAGCTCATAATTTTTTAACTTTGCAAATTAGCAATTTATTACGCACAACTCAAAATTAATCGATGGCTGTTTTAAAGATTATCTCAGGCGGGCAAACAGGTGCCGACAGGGCAGCTCTCGATTTTGCTATGAGTCATAACCTGGATTGTGGAGGGTATTGCCCTAAAGGTCGCTGTGCCGAAGATGGTGTAATTGATCTGAAATACCCGCTTACCGAATCACCGTCCTCGTTTTATCAGGAGCGTACAAGGTTGAATATCATTCATTCCGAGGCCACGGCCTTATTCATAGTTGATGGAGTATTCGGGAAGGGCAGTTTATTTACTAAAAAACAATGTCTTACCAATAGAAAACCTTTGCTGATTGTAGATTTAACCGACAACGCAGCAAACCTTGTTGCAGGTTTTACAAAGTGGATTTCGGAGAATAAAATCAGTATATTGAACATCGCTGGTAATCGTGAAGGCACATCCCCCGGAATATACCGTCTTACAACTGAATTCTTGATGCTTGTTCATCAAAATACCGAAGTATTTTGCAATGAAAAAACCTCTTGAAATATCAATTTTGTTTTTTTTGATTACTATCATGGAATTGATGGGGCAGAATTCATTGTTCTCCCAACAGGTTCCGCTGCCTTACGAGCTTAGACCAGCTCGTGAAGCCATGTTCCTAAGCATAGGGATTCCTCTGACTGTAGTACCGTTTTACGTTAAGTCCACAACCAAATTTCTTGACCAATCGGAGATTGAACAACTAAATGCCGACGATGTAAACATTTTTGATCGTTGGGTTATCGATAATTGGTCGTTACCATTAAGGAATACTTCCAGAATGTTACCCTATGTTTCGGGCGGTATTGGAGCAACAACCCTATTTATTGTACCTGCCTTCACCGACCAATCGCGCCCATACCTTTCGTATGTAGGAACGCTTTCGCTGATGTATATTGAAGGGGTGTTAATTAGCCAGGGTTTGTCGTTCATGATGAATACTTACATCAATCGGCCCAAACCCTACGTTTACAACACCAAACTGCCCATGGAGTTTCGCGTTTTTCAGGGAAATAATGCTTCGTTTTATTCGAAAAGGGCTTGCTTTACTTTTTATAACGCTCTTTTTTCAACCATGGTTATGTACGATATGTTTCCTGATAAACCGGTGTGGTTATATGTAGGTGCAGGCTTATTTGGTGTAGCCGGGCTCACCGTTGCAGCAGAGCTCAGTTCCGGAGAGCATTTCTACACCGATGTGCTGACAGGGATGGCAATAGGTACTGCCACGGCTTATGCTATAGTAAAATATCATCGCGTCACCAACCTTAATCAACGATTAACAATAATACCAGCAATTGGCCCCAAAACAGCGGGTATTTATCTGAATTACAGGTTTTATTAACATGGCTTGTGTATACATTCGCATTCAAGCGTACTCCCAATATATAAAATTCATTAAATTTGTGTTTTAAATATTATTATATAACATGGCATTTCTTAGCTTTTTAACAAAAATGTTCGGTACCAAAGCGGAAAGAGATTTACGCGAAACCCAGCCTCTAGTTGATTCTATTCTTTCGGTTGAACCAGAAATAGCAAAGCTATCAAACGATGAACTCAGGGCGCTGACTTTTAAAATCCGTGCTGAAATAAGAGAACACATACAAGATGAACAGAATCAGATAAATGAACTGAAGCAAAAAATAGAAACCCTCGAAATAAACGAAAGGGAAGCTCTTTTTGACGAAATTGATAAAATTGAAGATGTAATCACCGCAAAAATTGAAGAGATTCTGCTGGAAAAAATCCCAGAAGCTTTCTGCATTGTTAAAGAAACAGCGCGCAGGTTTACGGAAAATGAACACGTGAGAGCAACAGCTCTCGATTACGACAGGGATTTGGCTGCCACTGTTGATTTTGTCAACATTGAAGGAGATCAGGCTGTGTGGAGCAATTCATGGATAGCCGGAGGAAATCTTACGAAATGGGAAATGATTCACTACGATGTTCAGCTCTTCGGTGGTGTTGTATTGCATAAAGGGAATATCGCTGAAATGGCTACCGGAGAAGGGAAAACTCTGGTTGCAACATTGCCTGTTTTTTTAAATGCACTACCAGGCAGAGGCGTTCACTTGGTTACCGTGAACGACTATCTTGCAAAACGCGACTCGGAATGGATGGGTCCGCTATTTCAGTTTCACGGACTTACGGTGGATTGTATCGATAAACATGAACCGAACAGTGAAGCAAGGCGGAAAGCTTACTTGTGCGATATTACGTACGGAACCAATAATGAATTCGGATTCGATTATCTCAGAGATAATATGGCGATTTCGCTGAGTGATCTTGTTCAGCGCGGGCACAACTACGCTATTGTCGACGAGGTGGACTCTGTGCTCATTGACGATGCCCGTACCCCATTGATTATTTCGGGACCTACACCCCGGGGCAACGACCAGCTTTTCGACAATTTCAAACCTCAGGTAATGAAGTTGTATTCGGCTCAGCGCGACCTTGTGAATCAAATTCTGGTGGAGGCAAAAAAACTTATTAAGGATAACGAACGCGATAAAGCCGGATTTAAATTACTCCAGGCATACAAAGGCCTGCCCAAAAATAAAGCACTTATAAAATTCCTGAGCGAGGAAGGCATGAAAGTTCTGATGCAAAAGACAGAGAATTACTACATGCAGGACAACTCAAAACAGATGCATAAAGTTACCGATGATCTGTACTTCATTATTGATGAGAAACAAAATACTATTGAGCTGACTGATAAAGGTATCGACCTCCTTTCGCAAAGCAACGATGATTCGAGTTTTTTTATATTGCCTGATATTGGGTCGGAAGTAGCCAATATTGAAAAATTGGGGCTAAACGACGAACAAAAGCTGGAAAAGAAAGATGCGCTTATAAGAGATTATACAATTAAATCGGAACGTGTTCACACTGTAAACCAGCTACTCAAAGCGTATACACTGTTTGAAAAAGACACCGAATATGTTGTAATCGACAATAAGGTAAAAATAGTTGATGAACAAACCGGCCGTATCATGGAAGGGAGACGCTACTCCGACGGTTTGCATCAGGCTATAGAAGCAAAGGAAAACGTAAAAGTTGAAGCAGCAACCCAAACCTACGCCACAATCACGCTGCAGAACTATTTCAGAATGTATAAAAAGCTGGCCGGGATGACCGGTACAGCCGAAACTGAAGCAGGTGAGTTTTGGGATATTTACAAACTTGATGTTGTGGTAATTCCCACCAACAAACCTATATCCCGCCACGATGACGAAGATATGGTTTTCAAGACCAAGCGTGAGAAGTACAATGCCGTGATAAACGAAATTGTTGATCTCACAGAAGCAGGGCGTCCAGTGCTTGTTGGTACTACCTCTGTTGAAATTTCGGAATTACTATCTCGGATGCTTAAATTAAAAGGCATCAACCACAATGTGTTGAACGCAAAACTTCATAAAAAAGAAGCAGATATTGTTGCCGAAGCTGGTAGAAGTAAAACCGTAACCATTGCCACCAACATGGCTGGTCGTGGTACCGATATTAAACTCAGTAAAGAAGTGAAAGAAGCCGGAGGTCTGGCAATCATAGGCACAGAGCGGCATGAATCAAGGCGCGTCGACAGGCAGTTGCGTGGTAGATCAGGCCGACAGGGCGACCCGGGTTCATCACAATTTTTTGTTTCGCTCGAAGATGACTTGATGCGCCTGTTCGGGTCGGAAAGAATTGCAGGACTCATGGACAGAATGGGACTGAAAGAAGGTGAAGTAATTCAACATTCCATGATTTCAAAATCCATCGAAAGGGCTCAGAAAAAAGTGGAGGAGAACAACTTTGGTATTCGTAAAAGACTACTTGAATACGATGATGTGATGAATGCCCAGCGTACAGTTATCTATAAAAAACGCAAGAACGCTCTCGATGGAGAACGCCTTGGCGTTGATATTGCCAACATGATGTATGACATCTGCTCCGGATTTACCGAAGAGTTTTACGGCAGCAGCGATTACGAAGCATTCAATTTCGAAATGATTAAGGTGTTCTCTATTGAGGCTCCTGTTACGAAAGCAGAATTCTCTAAAATAAGCCATGATGATTTGACTGAAATTGTTTTTCAGAAAGTAATAGAAACCCATAAGAGAAAAACAAAGACAATAGCAGAACAAGCGTATCCGGTAATAAAACATGTTTTCGAAAATCAGGGTTCAATGTATACAAATATCATTGTTCCTGTGACGGATGGCATAAACACCTACAAAGTAATTGTAAATCTTGAAAAAGCATACAACTCCGAAGGGAAAGAAATATGTTCGGCATACGAAAAGAGTTTGGTCTTAAGTATTATAGATGATGCATGGAAAGAACATCTCCGCGAAATGGACGATTTGCGACAGTCGGTGCAATCGGCATCATACGAGCAAAAAGACCCCTTGCTTATATACAAACTCGAATCGTTCAATCTTTTCAAAACACTCATAGAAAAAGTAAATCGCTCCATTCTCAGCACTTTAATGAAAGGGTATATTCCAATAAGTGATCCGGGGCAGGTTTCGGAAGCAAGACAGCAACGGCGCCTCGACACAAGCAGGATGACAGCAGGCAGATCGGAACAGGCCTACAACGATCCAAGCAAGGGAAAACCCAGCAATCAGCCTGTGAAAGTAGAAAAGAAAGCAGGGAGAAACGACCCCTGTCCGTGCGGAAGTGGAAAAAAGTACAAACATTGCCACGGGGCAGGGGTGTGATTTATTAGGTATAATTATTGTAAACCAACATCTGAATTAGGTTTCAACATGATAAAACAGACCAAAATAATGAAAAAGCTAAGCCTACTCTTACTGGTTATCTCAGGTTCAATGTATTGTTATTCTCAGAACAATATTAATGATTCCATTGCAACCTATATCGATACAACACAAATTATAATACCACTGAAAATTGGTATCGATTCGGTAGCCGCAATTTCGGATACCAGCTCAACACTGGTTCTTGCCGAAAACCAAGAAGCAGAGCTTGCTTACAACGATGGGGTAATGCTATTTCAGAATGGTGACTATAATACTGCCATTTACAAATTTACAGAAGCGATAAAACTTCGCAATAATTTCGATAAAGCCTACTTCAACAGAGCAAGTGCACATATGCAACTTCAGGAGTTCGATCTGGCTTACAACGATTTTGATTCCTGCTTGATACTCAACCCGGAAAAAATATCAGCTCTCTACTACATGGGTTATATTAGCTTTTACCGACAAGATTATTCTAAAGCCGCCGGATTTTTCGATATGGCAATTGCTAAAGGATTCAGCGATGCAAACATGTACTATCTGAAAGGAATCATGAGTTTCAACAATAAAAGCTTTGAAGAGGCTATTACCAATTTCTCTTCAAGTATAAAAATTGACGGCAACAATTTTATGCCATATCACGACAGGGGCTCTGTTTACAGACTAACGGATAAAAACGAGCAGGCAATAAGCGACTATTCAAAAGCCATAGAACTAAACCCGAAATGCTATCAGGCATTCAACAACAGGGGGTCGGTTTACCGCATGATGAAAGATTACGACAAGGCGATTGCCGATTACGATAAGGCCATTCAGCTGAAAGAGGATTACTATATTGCCATAAATAACCGCGGTGTAGCGAAATACGAAACCGGTAAATATGAAGAGGCTATCGACGATTTCGATGAAGTACTGCGTATTAAGAAATCATACGCATTTGCTTACAACAACAAAGGTCTTGCCCAATATAGACTAAAACAATATGCTCCTGCAGTGGAATCTTACACCAAAGCCATACAATACGATCCAAATTATGGTTTTGCATACCTGCACCGCGGGAGTGCTCAGGAAATGCTGCGCAAGTTTGATGAAGCTTGCGCCGACTGGAAAAAAGCCGGTGAACTTGGTGTGGATGCTGCAAAAAATTATGTCGGAATTTGTAATGAATAACACTATTACGACTATGAAATATAGAATATGTTTTATCGGAGTTTTGTTAGCAATATCTTCGTATCTGACGGGTCAGGAGAAAGTTGAGATACTGAAGGATGAGTTTAAAACCCCAAAGGAAGGATTCAAAGATGCCTGGGATGCAATAAAAGAGGGCGATAAATTATTCGACTTCGGAGAAGCCGGTTTCCGGAATGCATTATACCCCTATCTTGCTGCATACCAGTACAATCAGAAAAACGCAGAGCTGAATTATAAAATCGGCATTTGCTACCTGTATTCTGTTGAAAAGACAAAGGCAATAACACACTTTGTTGATGCGGTAAAGCTTAAACCCAATGTTGCGGGTGATATTGATTATTTTCTGGGCCGGGCTTATCATCTGACTTATCAATTCGATACAGCCATGTATTATTTCCAGAGTTATAAGCGTAAAGCAGCAGCTAAAGGTGTTAATATTACAGATAAAGATGTTGACAAACGTATTGATGAATGCAAATATGCCAAACAGTATGTTGCAAGCCCCATTAGGGTTTTTATCGACAACCTCGGCGACAATATAAATTCCTCTTACCCCGATTATGCTCCCGTAATTACCGCCGATGAATCGGTTATTGTATATTGTTCACGGCGACCCGGTGGTGTTGGCGACAATATCGACCCTAACGATCTGCAATACTACGAAGACCTCTACACATCAGAAAACATTAAAGGCAGGGGGTGGAGCCCTGCAATCAACATGTCAAATCTGAATACTGAGTATCACGATGCCTCAGTAGGCATTTCGCCCGACGGACAAATTATGTTCACATACAAGGGTGTTCCCGACGGGACCATTTTCCAAAGTGAGCTAAAAGGCCTCTCATGGGGAAAACCAAAAGAGTTACCCTCGCAAATAAACACAAAATACGATGAATCAGATGCCAGTCTCACTTACGACATGAAATATCTTTATTTTGTAAGTAATCGACCAGAAGACGGGTTTAAAACACCAACTTTTGGCGGAAAAGATATTTTTATAACCAATGTTGACGCAAAAGGGAACTGGCTTCCCTGTAAAAATATCGGAGGAATAATAAATACAAAATACGATGAAAGGGGAGTTTTCCTTCACCCTGATGGGAATACCATGTATTTCAGTTCTCAGGGTCATGAATCAATGGGTGGATTTGACATTTTTTATTCCGAAAAGGACAGCCTTGGCAAATGGGGCAAACCAGTTAATATTGGGTACCCTGTAAACACTCCCGATGATGATGTTTTTTTCGTAGCTGCCGGGAATGCACGATTTGGGTACTATAGTAGTTCGCGCGAAGGCGGCCGGGGGTATCAGGATATATACCGTATCACTTTCCTTGGTCCTGAAAAACTCATGGTGTGCGGGTCGGAAGACAATTTACTTGCCGGAAGTGAGATGGCCGTACAACAGAAAGTTGATGTACAGCAAACGGTTGAAGTTCGAAAAGTGCGTTTGACAATTTTAAAAGGCACCATTACCGACTATCTTTCGGGAGAACCTGTTGAAGCCGAGATCGAAATTGTTGACAATGAAAAAAATGAAGTAATTTCTGTCATTAAGTCAAACAGCTCAACAGGTAAATATCTGGTGAGCCTGCCCTCGGGAAAGAATTATGGCATTGCTGTGAAAGCCCCCGATTATCTTTTCTACAGTGAAAACTTCGACATACCTTATTCGCAAGATTATCAGGAAGTAACCAAAGACATTGTACTTAGTAAGGTGACCGTCGGATCTAAAATCATCCTGAAAAACATTTTCTTCGATTACGACAAAGCCACCATCCGCCCAGAATCGGAAAACGAATTAACACGCCTTGTTACATTACTGAATGCATATCCCAAAATGCGCATCGAAATAGGAGGGCATACCGATAGCCACGGAAGTCTTCAATACAACACAAAGCTTTCAAGCGACCGCGCCAAAGCCGTGGTTGATTACCTTGTAAGTAAGGGCATTGATGCATCACGACTCGAGTACAAAGGATATGCTTTTAATGAGCCCATTGCCACCAACGATACCGATGAAGGGAGGCAACAAAACCGCCGCGTAGAATTTAAAGTTCTGAGTATTAAATAAACAGCCATGAACAAAACTATAATTTCCTTACTGATAGCAGTTTTCGTTAACACAGCACTTAATGCACAAACCGATGTTAAGTTCAAAAGCTCAAACTTTTCGAACAATCCCAAAGGATTTCAGAACGCTGTTAATAATATTAATTCGGGAGATATAATTATTGAAGAAAAACGTAATTACCGTGAAGCCCTGAAATACTATCTCCAAGCTCAGGATTTTAACCCAGATTGTGCTGAATTGAACTATAAAATAGGAGTATGTTACTACCATTCCGAAAAAAAACATATGTGTTTGCCGTACTTCGAAAAAGCTTATCTGCTCGATCAAAAAGTAAATAAAGATATTTGCTATTATTTAGGCCGCGCATATCACCTAAACTATCAGTTTGAAAAAGCACTGACTTTTTTCGATATGTTTAAAAATTCAAGGGGTGTTACTTCCGATTTGCTTAAGCTAACGCCCAGACATATTGAAGATTGCAACAACGCCATGACACTCATTCTCGACACATTACAGGTAGAGATTGTAAATTTAGGACCCTCCGTAAACACCCAATACCCTGAATACAACCCACTTATCACTGCCGATGGTGAAGAGATGTTCTTCATCAGTCGAAGAGAAGGTACAACCGGTAATAAAACCGATATCAATGATGGGATGTATTGCGAAGATGTATATATTTCCGATCTGGTAAATATCAACTGGACAAACGCTAAAAACCTTGGAAAGCCTATTAATACTGCGAAGCATGATGCTGTTCTGGGTATTGCGCCAGACGGCCAGCAATTGCTGACATATATCGATATTAATGAGGGAGATATTGGAATTTCCGTTTTACATGGTTCAAAATGGTCGAAGCCCGAACTCCTTAACACGAATATCAATACGCAATACCACGAATCGAAAGCCTGCCTCTCACCGGATGGGAAGCAACTTTTCTTTATTAGTAACAACCCCAAAAACAGCATAGGTGGAAGAGATATTTTTGTGAGCAAACTTGGGAAAAACGGAGATTGGGGTCCTGCCGAAAATCTGGGCAAGACAATTAACACCAAATTCAACGAAGAAGGGGTTTTTATTCATCCCGATGGTCGTACCATGTACTTCAGTTCCGAAGGCCATAACTCAATGGGGGGTTACGACATCTTCAAGTCGGTGCGCGATAGCTTAGGCAATTGGTCGAAACCGGTGAATATCGGATTCCCTATTAACACACCCGGTGATGATGTTTTTTATACAGTATCGGCAAGTGGCAAAAAAGCATATTTTGCTTCGTACCGCGAAGATGGGTACGGTATGTACGATATATATGAAATTCGATTCAAAGAGAAGAAACCCGATGCAATTGCGACAAATGAACCTGAAAAAGTATTGGTTACCGTGCTGAAAGGTACTGTAAAAGACTCGAAAACATTAATACCAATCGAAGCCAAAATCGAGATCATCGATAATGTTAAAAACGAAGTTGTTGCTACTTTCTATTCGAACAGTGCCACAGGGAAGTACCTTGTAACATTGCCTTCCGGCCGTAACTATGGAATAAATGTAAGCCACGATTCATACCTTTTCCATTCAGAAAATTTCGATATTGCCGACACTACCGATTATCAGGAGATAGTGAAAGATATTTTGCTTCAAAAGATTGAAGTGGGAACAAAAGTGGTGTTACGGAATATTTTCTTCGACTACGACAAGGCAACACTTCGCCCGGAGTCAGCCGCAGAGCTCGACAAACTGATTGCCATTCTCATGAAAGAGCCCATGTTGAGAATCGAAATATCAGGGCATACCGACAACAAAGGCAGTCATGAGTACAATAAAAAACTTTCTGAAGGCCGGGCAAAAACTGTTGTTGACTATCTTGTAGAGCATGGCATCAAACGCGATAGGCTTGAGTATGCTGGATATGCATTCGATCAGCCTATCTCCGATAACGACACCGAAGAAGGGCGCCAGCTAAACCGTCGTGTCGAATTCAAAGTACTGAGCCGCTAATACCGAATGTTTGTTAAATTTTGTTAAACTGAAAGTCCGTTAATTGTTGATGGCTAAAAAATGTGTATTTTGCCAAAAATCATTGAATGCGCTTCCTGAGAATTATATCAGAAAACTTTAAAATTGCATTGATATCAATGCGATCCAACGTATTACGTACAATTCTTACAGTCCTTATCATTGCCGTGGGAATTATGGCTCTGGTTGGCATTCTTACCGCTGTCGATGCCATTAAGAACACCATTAGCAGCGAATTTACCAATATGGGGGCCAGCACATTTACCATAGTAAAAAAAAGGATGCACACCCGTGGCGGCGAAAACGAACTCAGGCAAACTGCCATCCGTGATATAACTTACGATGAAGCAAGGCGCTTTAAAAATTCATTCTCTTTTCCTGCCAGGGTTTCGGTAATAGTTGATGCTACCTGGACAGCGACTGTGAAATACGAAAATGAAAAAACAAATCCAAATATTCAGGTAATGGGTTCCGACGAAGATTACCTGTTTACATCCGGGAATGAGATTGGATTGGGCAGAAATTTTTCACCCAACGAAGTTCAAAGCGGAAGTAATGTCGTAATTATCGGGAATGCTATTGCGGAAGACATTTTTAAAAACAAGCAGTCACCGATTGATAAATATATTAACATTGGTAACGGCAGATACCTTGTTATCGGTGTCTTGAAATCGAAAGGTACCAGTTTTGGTGGAGCTGGCGATAAATTTTGCATCATACCTCTTACAAATGCCCGGCAAAACTTTACCGACTACGATCTTTCTTTCGATATCAGTGTGCTGCCATACGATGCCGGCAAACTCGACCTTGCTGTAAGTGAAGCTGAAGGTCTTTTCCGCAATATTCGAAAGCTCACAGTGTACGATGAAAACGACTTTGAAATTCGTAAAAGCGACAGCCTTGCAAATATGCTTATCGAAAATATATCAGTGGTTACAATTGGTGCAACCATAATTGGACTTATTACTCTTTTGGGGGCTACTATTGGACTGATGAATATTATGCTGGTTTCGGTTACTGAGAGAACACGGGAAATAGGAATCAGAAAAGCCTTGGGAGCCCCATCACGTGTGATAAAACAACAATTTCTCTTCGAATCGGTAGTAATTGGTCAGGTTGGAGGCATTCTGGGTATTGTCCTGGGTATTGTTGCAGGAAATCTTGTATCAACAGCAACGGGCGGAAGTTTCATTATCCCATGGATGTGGATTCTGCTTGGGGTATTACTTTGTTTTATTGTGGGTGTGATTTCCGGATATTTCCCTGCAGTAAAAGCAGCAAAGCTTGATCCTATTGTGGCACTACACCATGAATAATTGATAACCTGAATTCGTTCTTCGTAAATCTTATCAATTCATCTCCGGTTAGCAAATTGGCACCTATTGAACACAATTAAATCCTACAGAACCCGTATATGAGAAAACTCCGAATTGAAGAACTAAACAGAATAAATGTTGAGCAGTTTAAAAACATTGCTAAAATTCCTTTGGTTATTGTACTCGATAATATCCGTAGTCATCATAATACAGGTGCAGTTTTTCGTACGGCCGATGCTTTTCTTATCGAAAGACTTCTTTTATGTGGTATTACGGGCTCACCTCCCCATCGCGATATTTACAAAACCGCTTTGGGTGCCTGCGAATCGGTGGAATGGAAGTACTATGAAAGCACTTTGGTAGCGGTAAAAGAGCTGAAACAAAATAATTATGTGCTGCTGGCATTGGAACAAGCTGAAGGGAGTATTCCCCTCAGCAGCTTTCAGGCATACCCCCACTTAAAATATGCGCTGATAATAGGGCATGAAGTAAGAGGGGTACAACAGGAAGTTCTGGATTTATGCGACATGTGCCTCGAAATCCCCCAACACGGCACAAAACACTCGCTGAATGTTAGTGTAAGTACCAGTATAGCAATATGGGAACTAACAAATAAATTAAGCAAGGCATGAGCGAAACCTGGGATAACCGGTATAGTACAAGCACATTTGTTTATGGTACTGAACCCAATGTTTTCTTTAAAGAGGTGGTACTGCAAAATACTCCCGGAAAAATTTTACTTCCCGCCGATGGCGAAGGGCGAAACAGTGTTTATGCTGCAAGCATTGGATATGACGTCCACGCTTTCGATTTCAGTTTAGTGGCTATCGAAAAGGCAAGGCAACTTGCTACTGCAAGAAATGTTACAGTCAAATACAAACATGCTGATTTTAATGTTGCAGATAAATTGTACCCCGACAATAGCTTTGACTATCTGGCACTTATTTATGCACATTTCCCTCCGGAAATTCGCAAATTGCACCACCACATGTTACTTCGCAAACTCAAACCAGGAGGTAAGCTTATATTTGAAGCGTTTTCGAAAAAACAAATGCCCCGCACTTCAGGAGGGCCTAAAAACGAAGAGCTTTTGTATTTAACCGATGACCTAAAACATGATTTCGGCTCACTTTCGAAGCTGTCGGTTACCGAAAACGAAATTTCTCTCAACGAAGGTGAGCTTCATAAGGGTGCTGCTGATGTAATTCGGATTCAAGGTGTGAAATAATGCAGCATATTTGAAAAAAAAGTTGTCTACGCAGCATAAAATTTCAACAGGTAACATGAAAGTAATTACTTAATTTTGCAGCCATGTTTATCGAAGGTTTAACAGCATGGGGGCTCGATGCTTGGATTATTATACTGATCCTTGTTGTTTCGGGGTTTGTGGTGGGAGTAATCAATACGGTAGCCGGAAGCGGAACCGTAATCTCCTACTCATTATTTATGGCTCTGGGTATGCCCTCCCCTCTTGCCAACGGTACAGTGCGTTTAAGCGTGGTTATGCAAACGCTCACATCGTCGCTTAGTTTTTACAGAAATAAAAAACTTGACATAAAAAAGGGATTGATCCTTGGGATCCCAATCGTAATCGGTTCAATTGCCGGGGCACAGATTGCTGCAAGTATCAATAAGGATCTTTTTGAAAAAATTGTCGGAATTTCGCTATTAATACTTTTATTCTTCATCTTCTATAACCCAGAAAAGTGGGTAAAAGGCTCTCTCGAAAAACAACAAAGAAAAGTTTCTGCCTGGCAGTATTTGGTTTATTTATTCATAGGCATTTATGGTGGGTTTCTTCATATCGGAGTTGGCATTTTTCTTTTGTCGGCTTTGGTTCTTCTTTCCGGGTACGATTTGGTAAGAGCGAATGCTCTAAAAGTATTTCTTGTTTTTCTTTATTCACCGGTTGCTTTAGCAATATTTATTATGAACGGGCAGGTCGAATTCCTATTAGGGTCTATTGTTGCGGTAGGTAATATTTTCGGTGGGTGGGTTGGATCTCGAATTGCTATTAAAAGAGGTTCTGGCTTTATCAGAATACTTCTTGTTATAATTATTGCAATCTTCAGCGCCTATTTGCTGGGGTTGTGGGACTTGGTATTTTAATGAAAAAACAGGTATGCGACTACAATAGCTGCTATTATACCAGCAAAATCGGCAATCAGTCCGCAAGTTAAAGCATAGCGGGTTTTTCTGATACTAACGGACCCAAAATATACGGCAAGAATGTAAAACGTAGTGTCGGTGGCCCCCTGAAATACGCAAGATAAACGTCCTACAAAAGAATCGGCTCCATACTGATTCATTGCATCCACCATTAAACCTCTGGCACCACTACCACTCAAGGGTTTCATTAAAGCAACGGGTAATGAGGGAACAAAATCACTGTTTACTCCCATAGCTTCGAAAACCCATGCTATTCCATATATTATAAAATCCATCGCTCCTGATGCCCTGAAAACACCTATACCAACAAGTATGGCTATGAGGTATGGAATGATTTTAATTGCAGTACTGAACCCTTCTTTAGCTCCTTCGATAAAAGAATCGTAGACATTCACTTTTTTTCGCAAAGCCAATGCAATGAAGCTGATGATTATTGTGAATAAAATTAAGTTACCTGCAATCGATGATACCGTATTAATATTCTCTGATGATAAGGTAGAGAAATAGAAGATTATTGCGGCTATAAACACCGATAAGCATCCCAAATACAATAATATGGTTTTACTGAACAGGTTAATCTTCTGCACTACCGATACAGCAATCAAACCCGCCAATGTACTTATAAAAGTAGTTATCAAAATAGGAATAAATATATCCGACGGGTCAGCGGCTCCCATCTGTGCACGGTATACCATTATGCTGATAGGGATTATTGTCAGCCCCGAAGTATTCAAAACAAGAAACATTATCTGTGCATTCGATGCTGTATCTTTCCTTGGGTTAAGCTCCTGCAGCTCTGCCATGGCTTTCAGTCCCAGCGGTGTTGCAGCATTATCCAGCCCCAGCATATTGGCAGCCACATTCATAACCATTGATCCGTGCACCGGATGGTTTTTAGGTATTTCGGGAAATATCTTGTTAAAAAACGGGCCGATAAGCCTCGCCAAAATTCTGATTGCACCGCCGTTCTCCCCTATCTTCATAATTCCCAGCCATAAAGTCATTACACCGGTTAAACCAAGTGATAGCTCAAATCCCAGTTTGGCCATATCGAAAGTGCTGTTCATAATTGAGGTAAAAACTACCGTATCTCCAAAAAACAGAAGTTTTACCAATGCAACAACAAAAGCAATAATAAAAAAAGCAATCCAGATGTAATTCAGTACCATACCATGAATTATCTACCATAAAAATAGAGCTTTGTTTTAGCTGACAAAGAATACACGATGAAATAGTATCAACAAACTAATTAACAGCAGCTGTCAAATTATTTACAATACTGTTGTAATAAGAATTCCGCTTCGGGGTGACCCAAATGCGCCGCCTTGTGCCAGTAGTAGCATGCTTTTGCGTTATCATCAAGCCGGTGTTTGCACCATCCCAGCGAAATGTATGTGTCTGCATTCCTTGGGTTCAGGTCAAGAGCCATAAGGTAGTCGCTTACCGCACCGGTATAGTTTGTCAAATTTGAATAGGTCTCTGCGCGTAATAAAAAATACAACTCATTACCGGAATTCATGGCGATAAGTTTTGACAACACATCTACGGCTTCGGAATTGATTCCGGCATTCAATAAAACAACAGAAAGTTTATACCATACCTCTTCATGATCTTCGAAGAAGCGCAGATAATACCTCAAATCGCTGATTGCCTGTTCATAAATCTGAGCATTATTACTGGCTACCGCACGTTGTAAATAATAATCTATTTCGTATGGGTTCAATTCAATAACGTCAGAAATATCGATAACTGCCTTGATATATTCATTCATAGCTGAAAATACTTCTGCCCTGCGCAACAATAACTCATATGACAGTGTATCTTTTAAAATCCCGTTTACCTTTTTCAGTGCTTCTTTATATTGCTTCAGTTCAATGAGGGCGTCTGTCTTCATCAACTCTGCCATGTAAGTATAACGCGAATTGGAGAAACTGTTATTATCATGCAGTACTTCAGTAAATTCCTTCTGTTTCAACAAATATTCAAGTTCTGCAAGTACCAGTTTCTCTGAATCAGGTTCAAAACCCCTCCAAAATTCACTCCATTCCTTCGATGCAAAAATGTACCTGAAACATGTATCCGCTTTAACATCTGCAATATTAAAAACTTCTGGAAGTGTCAGGAACTCCTTCAGCTCATTAATCGCTGCCTCAACATCATTGACAAGTGCAAGGCAACGGGCCATATTCAGACGGGCCGTCGCCTGATCATACGGTATTAGCAATGCATACATACGTTGAGATTTCAAATAGTTTCCGGTTTTAAAATACAGTCCGGCATTCAGTCTGATAAATACAGCATCTTCCGGGAAAATACCGACAAGAGAGTCGGACAATGCAAGAGCAGCAGATGTATGCCCCTTTTCAAAATCCGATAAAACCCTGAAATAATAATCTGCTTTGCTTTGACCAAAGGATGCATTCAAACTTATCAATAACAATATTGTAGAAATTATCAGCTTCATCATTCAGAGGTGGAGTTCACATCCGTGGCCGTTATCACATGAATAAAGCCTGCAAGATGCCTGATATTCAATCCTGTAAGTCTCTGTTCATATACATCGCAAACGTAAAAATACACGCCATCGCTTACTATCCGGTTGTTTTTAAAATATCGGCCATCCCAGCGAATTTCAGGGTCGGTAGTTTCGAAAACGACAATTCCCCATCGGTTCTGGATTGTCATTCTTATTTCTTCAACAAAATAATAGGGTTTTACCGGAGTATAATAGTCATTAATTCCATCTCCATTCGGCGTAAAAATATTGGGTAAAATATAATAAGTGCAGTTGTCGAGGCATACTCTGTTCGAGGGTAAACTTTTATTTCCAAAAGAATCGACAGCAACCACTGTATAGCACCCTGCCATGGTTTCATCGGGAAAATGTCGGAAGAATGCCGTATCATGATTTGCACTGGAATAGACCTTATTCTCAATACCATCAAGAACTGGAGAATAATACACTTCGAAGTAAGCAACATCAATCAGGCAGCTATCTGGTATGAACCAGCTAAGCCGGTTAAACAGGCTGTCGCAAACACTCACTGCAGTAAGAACGGGAGGACACGGAGGCACCGTATCGATAGGCGTACCGCAATTTTCCTGCGACAGGTTAATAATTGGGTTAACGAATCCCGGTATGCCATACGACCCTTTGCTGCGAACAAAATAACAGTATTGTGTGCCATTATCGAGTTGTGTATCGCGGTAATAATCATTCCCGGTAATATCAAGTGAATCGAAAAGCATGGTTTCTGGACTTTGTTTGTACACGGTGTATTCTGTATTAACCCATGGAATATTTTTATCGAAATGCAATACCAAAGCATTGTCGTCCGATTCGATGCGCAAGAAAACAGAACTGGCAATATGTGGTGTTCCTATGAGAAAGCGGTTACCTTCCTCATCATTGTAGAACTCTATCCTGTATGAGTACGGGTTTTCCAAAGTATTAAGCAAACTGTCATAATAAATAGTATCATTTATCCCAGCCAGCGAATCAATACGTTCAAGGTTTTCACCAAAGAGACCTTCCGACCTGTATATCAAATACTTATAAGGACCTGGAGCTGCAATGGCATCAAATTCTGTAGGTTTTGACCATGCCAGATATATTCTGCCTTCATCAACGCTGGTTTCCAGTACACTAACATTTGTAATTGTGGGAATACCTCTAACCAACTGTGTACAAACTTCTTCGGAGGCATAGCCCTCGATTCCGTCAGGAAAAACGGGTGTAATAATATAACAGTACACAAATCCCTGCGAAAGTCCTACCCCGTCATTATCATCAATATAAGTTGTTGTAGTATGTCCTGCAACTGTTTTTACCAGGGTATAACCTGTTTCTTCGGGAACTCCCACTTCGCAGGAGTCTGGTACAAATCCTGAGGGATTGATTCTCCTGTACACATTATACCCGGTTACATTGTAACATGCATCCGGAGTCCAGCTAAGTGTAATAAAATCGTTACCTGACGAAATGTTCACATTTTCCACTGCCGGTCCAACGACATATATGCTGATGTTTTTAATGTACACCAAATGCACTTCGCTGTTATCATCCTCAGCTTTAATATTTACGATATAGGGCTGCCTACGTACATGTTCACACACAGTCTGCCATGTAAACAAACCGGTTGCTGTTCCATTTCCGGTATATTCCGATTCAATTATTGCAGCACCTTCTGTCATGATAAAAGGGCCCCCATTGGCTGTAATTGACAAAGAATCGCCATCATCATCAGTCACTGTGAAAGGCATTTCTAGTTTGGTTCCTGCCAGTATACAAATAACTTCCTGAGCATTAATTTGCGGTGCATGATTATCAGTGTCATATACCTCTATTTGCATATCACGAATGATTTCCCCAATCTTAATTCCTTTACGCCATTCTTCAATAATCATGGCAATATTATACACACCCGTATACATTGGTGTATTCCATACAAGATCACCGGTAAGCTCATTCATCGTCAGCGAGTTACTGGCTTCGGGGAAGGTATACCCTTCGATTGGCTCACCATTTTCGCCACGACAGATTGTGAGCTTATAGGCCAGGCTATCGCCATCAGGGTCGAATGCCCCTGGATTGTGAATAAATAGCTGCCCGACTGCTGCCTTATCGACAGGAGGCTGAGTGAGAACTGGTGTACTGTTTGAACCCAAAGCTGCATTGATTTGCATAGTGGTTGAAATTGCAAATAGTGTATTCACTGAATTGGGTATGTTTTCAACGCCAAAATTTCTGTTTGGGTCTTCTACCACTAAAGTATATATTCCGGGGCCCGGATATGTGTGAACACCTACATAACGGTTTCGTTTGTAATAGTCGGGCAAAAACACTTCTTCAACGCGGGGAAGAATATCGCCTGTATTGTCTCCCCATAATATTTCGAGTTGAGGACGGTCGGCAGTATTACCCGGACCGGTAGCAGTATAGGTGATTATAGTAACTTCAAATGTAAGATCGGTAAGCTGCCTGTAAGTAATTTCGCCGGCACGGTTGTGCGTTGCAAAAGCGTTGGTTACGGCAATGCATACAATTAACAGTATGGAATAAATGGTTTTCATCATACTTATAACCTTCAAAGTTACAACATATTTTGCCATATATCCGAATTATTTACCGAGCAACGCAAAATTTACGGAATTTAATCCTATAGAATTTTCAATTTTTCGAAACGTTATCATCTTAGACCGCTGTTTATTTGGACAGGTAAAATTTTGTGTTTCCAACAGTACCATTTATTTATTAATTCTTTTTTTTTTGTAATTTTAACAACAATAACAAAACAACTCGCTGCCATGACAAAAATTTCTATTCTCATTCCGATACTTGTTTGCTGCTGGTTTTCTGTCCAATCGCAAAGTTTTGATTACTCCATCACGTTTTCTGCATCAGGAGAAACTTCACTTGTTGAAACTGTTACTGTGCAAAATATGACACAATGTACCGAAGAAACACTGAGTGGTTCTTCAACCCTGCATCTCGTGTATTCGAGCAGTATTGGTGAGATTGATCAGAATAACGGTTTTTTTGTTTACCCCAATCCAACTACAGACCAATGTATTATCAGTTTCCCTGTATTTGAATCAGGATTGGTGCAGGTGAAACTATCGGAAATCTCAGGTAAGGTACTCTACAATGATGAATTTCAAATGCAAGCCGGAAACAATAAAATGATTGTAACTGGTTTAGGTTTCGGTATTTTATTGTTGCAGATTAAAACTACACAAACGACATTCACAAAAAAAATCATCGGAAGTGCTGACGAGAATGTTGCTCCTTCTGTTAATGTTGAGTTTTTAGAAAATTCGGGTATTATTAAATCTTCGCAAACCAAAGAGATTGTTGATATGGATTATAATCCCGGTGACATTTTGCTATTCAAAGGGGTTTCAGGCAATTATTCAAATTTTATAACACTTGTCGCTACGGAATCGACGCTTGTGACGTTTCATTTTAATGATGCAACCGACGGTGATAACAATCATTACGCAACGGTAGTTATCGGTGAGCAAACATGGATGGCCGAAAACCTCAGAACCACAACTTTTATTGATGGCTCTCCCATACCAAAAATGGAGGATCCTACCGAATGGGCACAAGCTTCCGGACCGGCATTTTGCTGGCAGGAAAACGACTCATTGACTTATGCCGAATCGTTTGGAGCACTTTATAATTGGTTTACGGTTAGCAATTCGGGGAAAGACGCAATGAGTATTTGCCCTTTGGGTTGGCACGTATCTACGGAAGACGACTGGGTTACATTGGGCGAGTTTCTGGGAGGCAACCCTATTGCAGGAGGTAAGCTTAAAACTTTCTGTGGTGAATTCTGGAGTGAACCCAACGAAGGTGCCACCAATATAAGCGGTGCGAGCATCAAGGGTACAGGGTTACGAACTATTTCTGGCGTTTTCGGAGATACAATGTATCAATCCTACTTCTGGACGCCAAAACAATATCTGCCTGAAAACGCCAGATTCATTAATGTGAGCTATATTACATCAGAATTGAATTTTTACGATAACGTATTAACCTATGGATTTTCAGTTCGTTGTGTAAAAGACTGATTACCCACTTATTGTAAGTAGATTCCTACTTTTTACCAATCATTTGGAATCACTATTGTCCGATAAAAATATGAAATAAATTTCAATTATTGCTAAGTTATTGAAAATCAACTCAAATATTTTACAAAAGCCTCATGATTAAAAAGTAAGCCCCCTTAAAACAGTGAAAGTTGGTGCAATTTAACTTGCTCTTTTTGCCAATCTTTATCGGGATTTTCTAAAAATCTGAACAAATGGATGTAGTTGAACAGATGAATTTTGCAAAAACTAACCAGATTCGAAAAAGCCCAAGACCTTTTTAGCATTTTTTGCACTACTGTCATAAGAAGGTTTGCAATTAGCACACAGTAAATTTGTATTTTGATGGCATTCTCGTTATCACCCAAGAAGTACTTTAAGGGAAAATTCTGCTTTAACTGTTTAAACAAAAGCTCTATCTGCCAACGAAGCTTATAAATTGCAGCCACTAAATCCGCCCGCATTTCGAATAAGTTAGTCAGGAACTCAAATTCGCGTTTAAGTACCCTATCGTAAAACCTGATTTTCCTGAGCCTTAATTTACTTGTTTTGTCATCTTCTTTAACTGTTAATTCAATGATTTTATCTTCGAGGACGCCTGAATGTATATGATCTTCAATTGTGTTGCAGTGAATGGATTCGTACACCGCATTGTCTTTGATTCTTGTTACAAATCCGGTTTTATGTTCGCAAAACAGTTTGAATGCCCTATAATTGTTATAGCCCTTGTCGAAGACGTAAATGGTGTTATCGTTGAACTTCAATTTACTAAGCAGCACATGGTCGTTTGTTGCGGCATGTGTAAACCAAATCATTTTGGGAACGGTTTCGTCAACATTTAATACAATATGGGCTTTCATTCCACCCTTGCGTTTGCCCGATTTGGGTTTTCGTCCAACACATTTCATAATATCTTTAAACAAGCTGAAAGTAGTACTGTCAAATATCTCAATTTGCTTGTTTATTACATCTTTAATTCGGCTGTCCGACAAATAATGCCCGTAAGCTTTCATTAGTTTGTTGTATATAATTCCAAAAACATCCGAACCGCGACGTTTATTGGCATCAGAAAGAGTACTTTTGCGAGGAATATGATCCAATTTGAAATGTTTGGTTTTGCCTGATAAACCCAGCATTGCACCCGATACTTCACGCAACGAGGTGCATTTGGCAAATGCACAAAACAGCATACTTATCAAGTGGTCTTTTGTTTTAAACCTCTTTACATAATAGTCTGATTGCGTTTCTTTAGCAGCATCTGCTATAATTTTAGAATCAATAAGTGAAATTAGCTGTCCGAAAACGGAGGTTCCAAAAAAATGCGTATTTTTATCCATTGTAGAAAAGTTTTAGCAAACCAAATCTACAAAAAACGAAGAAGCCAGACTTATGCGCTGGCTTCTTTAAAAGTTTTTATCGGACATCAGTGATTT
>Ga0116157_10001429_pt1 | contig 23970 bp, 23 predicted proteins | sample AD_UKC048_MetaG_FD_89882 | JGI IMG/M metagenome (GOLD analysis project Ga0116157, IMG submission 89882) | Active sludge microbial communities of municipal wastewater-treating anaerobic digesters from USA - AD_UKC048_MetaG | ecosystem: Engineered > Bioreactor > Anaerobic > Digestate | place: USA... | reverse complement strand
AACATCTTTGCGCCGATTTTCATATTCAACCTCATTGCTTTAGTTTTTAAGTTTACTTTGATACAACCAAATTGGGTTAAAAATACGAAATGTTTTAATAGAACAAAACAAACATACATTAATCGGTTCAGCCTTTTAAAAAAATATTGGTAAAAATTTATTGGTTTAACCAAATGGAATATCTTTATTGGATTAAATAATATCATCCCATGCAATTTAATTTCCTAAAGGTTCATTTTGTATGCCTGCTAATCCTTTTGGTTTCATACAGTGTTATAGCACAGAACGATAAAGAACTGGTAGAGTCTTTGATAAATAGTGCCGAAAAAGCACGCACGTCAAATTCTGATTCGGCCATAGTTTTAGCGCAGAAAGCAGTAAATCAGGCCTCAGGTCTTGATGATAAATTTTTGCTTTTAAAGGCCGAGCATACCCTTGGTTATTGCTACTACAACCGAAACGATTTTGAATTGGCATTAAACCATCTTCAAAAATCGTTAGAACTTGCAAAGGAGCAAAATCAGGAACTTTGGGTTGCAATTAACCTTAACCGGATAGGTAATGTTTATCAGCTTAGGAGCGATTTCGTTCAAGCCTTAAACTCGTATCGGAGTGCTTTGGATATTAACGAGAGGATTAAGGATAAAATTCAAATTGCTCGCACTCAGGTTAACATTGGCACTGTTTACAGTTTAACGGGGAGTTATCCTAAGGCCATCGAGCACATGTTACAAGCTCTAGAAACTTATGAGAAAGAGGACGATAAGGAGGGAATGGCGTGGACGTCGCTCAGTATTGCCAGACTTTTTAATAGATTAGAGATTTACGACAAGGCGCTTCAGTATAATGAGATTGCTCTAAACCAATATCGGAATTTACGGAATCAGAACGGTATAACCTTGTCGTTAACCGAGCAGGCTAATATATACTACCATTCTGGGTTGAACGATAAAGCTCTCGAAATTGCCAAACAGGTACTTGCATACAATTCCCAAACTCAAAACACCCATGCTATGGCGGCAAACAATTTGCTGATGGGAATAATATATTTTGAACTAAACGATTTGGATAAAGCCACAGAGAACCTAGAGAAAGCCCTTGCCCTTAAGCAATCCGTGAACGATAGTATTGATGTTTCGAAGTTAAACAGATATCTTGGCGAAATCCAAATTAAAAAGGGTAACTACTCCGAAGGATTCAAGTATCTTAACGCTGCACTTACTGTAGCTCAAAAGCAGCAGTTAATGTCCGATGTTAGGGATATATATCTAAGTTTATCTTCTGCATATAGATTAAAAGGAGATTTCCGTAAAGCATTGGAGAATTACAGTTACCATTCTTCCATTAAGGATAGCATTAATGCTGGCGAAATCTCAAGGCTAGAAATGCAGTACGATTTTGATAAAAGGGAGCGCGAGCAGGAGATAATAACTAAACAGCGCGAAGCAATGCAACAGGAACGACTAGAACGACAAAGGATGTTTACACTTTTTATTTCAATAGCCTTAGTTCTTGCTATTGCATTGGCATTGGTAATATTTTACTTTTTAAGGGAGAAGCAAAAAATAAACAAACTATTAGTAGCACAGAATCACGAAATACTTAGGCAGAAGGGTGAGATTGAGGACCAAAAGCAAGAGATTGAGGCACAGCGAGATCTGGCAGAACGTCAACGCGATCAAATTACCGATCAACAAAAGCAAATTACCGATAGCATTCGGTATGCGAGCCGGATTCAGGCAGCAGTTCTGCCTCGCACCAATAACCTTAATAGCTACCTTACAGAACATTTTGTGTACTACCAACCCAAGAATATTGTAAGTGGCGATTTCTTTTGGACTACCCAATTAGCGGATGGGAGAATTGCCGTAGCTGTTGCGGATTGTACTGGGCACGGTGTTCCTGGTGCATTCATGAGTATGCTTGGTATTACGCTTATTAAGGAACTTACAGCAACTCATTGTGCCGAGAGTGCTGGAGAGTTGCTATTCAAGCTGCGCCAGTTGGTTATAGCATCGTTAAACCAAACTGGTGTTGAGGGTGAGTCGCACGATGGTATGGATATGAGCCTAGTGCTTATCGATAAGGAGAAACAAGAATTGGAGTATGCCGGAGCATATTTACCGCTTTTAATTGTCCGGAAAACAGAATTGGGCGGATTTGGATTGGAACAACCCGTTGAAACGCACAATGGGTTTTCCGTATACGAGTTTAAAGGGAATAAGATGCCAATTGGTTATCATGTTATTGGAGAGAAACCATTTACAAATCAAAAAATTAGTTACAAAAATGGCGATATCTTTTACATGTTCTCCGATGGTTATACCGATCAGTTCGGAGGCCCTTCCAATTTAAAGTATATGCTGGTTAATTTCAAAAGATTGCTGCTCGATATTCAAACACTATCACTCAAGGAGCAACTTAACGTCATCGAGCAAAATTTTGAAGATTTTAAGGGTAATCAAAAACAAGTAGACGATATTTTGGTTATGGGTTTTAAAGTTTAATCGATTTTTGTAACACAACCCTCTCATAAATCATGAAGTTGTTAGTTTTATCGGATTTGCATATTGACACTGGTGATAAGTTTGGAACTTTTGGTTGGAAAGCTAAGAAATTTATCAAGGTTCTCGACGATATTATTAAGTACTATGGAGTTGATCAGGTTATTCTGAACGGCGATGTGTTTGAACTTTACAAGTACACTTATGCTGATATTGTTGAGAGAAATACAAGGTTAATTGAATATTTCGATACCAAAGGCTTTATTTACATAAGAGGAAACCACGATTTATGGAATCCCAAAGCCCGGGATCATTTCAACATAACCAATTCACAAGGCAAAACAATACACATAGAGCATGGTCACAACGCCGATTTCCTAAATGGAACCTCTATTGGGAGGTTTATTGGAAAATTAGGGTTTTACGTTTTGAGGTTTATTGTGAAAATGAAATGGGCGGAGCGATTGTACTTCAAAATTGTGGAGTACGATGACGAGGTTAACCGTGTACCCCGAAAATATAATTCCTATAAGTACTTGCTTTATGCGCTAAAATTACTTCGAAAGTACGATTTAGTTATTCTTGGTCACACTCATAAGTTAGAGCTGCATAAGATGTACTACATAAACCAACGCAAACAATATCTCAATTGCGGAACTTGTTCTCTTGGCCGCTTTCAGGCAGTATTGGTTGATACAGAGACCCTTGCGAATGAGACCCTAAAAGTTGGCCGTAAAGTAGAGTTTTCTGTTGAAGATTTACCCCTTTTTCAGTTAAGGCCTAGTATTAGTTAAGCGCAAAATTCTTTAGAATCGCTAAAATATTATGACGTATATTTGCGTCATAAATAGTTTTTAGCACGAGATTTTTTAAGGTGTCTCCTGCTTGAAATCAAATAAATTCCATATGGTTTTAGCTAAAACAGAACTTTTTGACAATGATTTGCAAAGCTGCGCAGAACTTTGCAAGGCATTGTCACATCCCGCCCGGTTGGCAATTCTAAAATTTTTGTCCGATGCTAAGATGTGCATCACTGGAGACATAACAGAAGAATTGCCCTTAAGTAGAACAACTGTAAATCAGCACCTAAAAGAGCTCAAGGATGTTGGTTTAATTGTTGGCGTTACTGAGGGCGTTAAAACTAATTATTGCCTTAACCCCCAAAGAGTTGAGGAGCTAAAAGAGGCAATTCAATCCTACTTGGATATGTTAGATACAACAGGATGTAATTGCTGTAAGTAATCACTAATTAATTAACAAAAAAATTTCAATTATGGATCAAAAGGATATCAAACAAACCGTTAAGGAAAAGTATAGCCAAATTGCAATGCAATCGAAGCAGGAAAACGAATCGTCGTGTTGCGGAGCAACAGGATGTTGCTCTGGTGTTGATTACACAATATTTAGCGAAAATTATAATCAAGTTAAAGGCTATAATGCCGATGCCGATTTAGGTTTAGGCTGTGGTATTCCCACTGAATATGCTAAAATTAAGGAGGGCGATACCGTAGTTGACCTTGGCTCTGGTGCAGGAAACGATTGCTTTGTGGCTCGTGCAATTGTGGGAGAATACGGCAAGGTTGTTGGCATTGACATGACCGAGGCCATGATATCAAAGGCACGTGAGAATGCAAAGAAACTAAACTACAGCAATGTGGAGTTTATGCTCGGGGATATTGAAAGTATGCCTATCAACGCAAAGGTTGCCGACGTGGTAATTAGCAATTGTGTGCTGAATCTTGTTCCAAATAAGCAAAAAGCCTTTGAGGAGATTTATAGAATTCTGAAAAATGGTGGGCATTTCTCAATTTCTGATGTGGTTATTAAAGGTGAACTTCCCGAAAAAATTAAGCAAGCTGCCGAAATGTATGCCGGATGTGTTGCTGGTGCAATTGATAAGGACGAGTACATTGGGATTATTGAACGAACCGGATTTGTTGACGTAACGATTCAGAAAGAAAAACAAATTACAGTTCCTGATGAAGTTTTGCTGAATTTTTTGAACGAAACGGAGTTGAGATCTTTCAAAGAAGCAGGAACCGGAATATTTAGCATCACAGTTTATGGTAGAAAGCCAAAGGGATGTGGTTGTGGGTGTAGCTGTTAACAATTAAGAAAGGCCACGAAAGTGGCCTTTCTTTTACCAGATGTAATTATTTTTATGAAGATTTCGACTAATTTTTCTTGCTAAGTGATTGTTTAAAGTATCAAATCCCGCAAAAACTCCTTGAACTTCAACTATTGCTACCCAATTCGTTCTACTCAAATCTTTTTGGTCGATTAAGTAACAGTAATATAGGTGATTAGGTTCGGAGTCTTCCCGTGTAATGCTAGAGTTCTCGTAGTAAGTAGTTACATACTTAGTTGTATTCCATCGATCTTTAAGATTTACTAATAGTAGCGCTTGACAACCACTTTCATTGAACTTCTGCATGAACTCTTCGTAAGTATAATCTTCTGTTGCTTGAAAAACTTCTGAAGACTTAATTACATTAGGGAATCCATTTTCATTTTCAATGTTTCTCCTGATCGTTTTTTCCAGTTGAACCCTATACTTTAAATCCTCAAAATTGTTAAATGAGTACCTAACATTTCTATCATAAAAGTCCTCATCAAAGGCGGTCAGATTATCCGAAGAAATAATGCATAGGGTCATAATTCTAGAATGTTTAATTTCTGGAGGATGCTTATTAATCTGAGAAATGTTTGTTGTTGCACAAGAACTTAGTGCAATTAAGATGAACATATATATTATGTTTTTCATAAATATTAAATTATAATCCAAAACTTTCAATTTTTATGCCAATCCAATATTTTTTACGCATAAGCTAAACAATAGTTCAATACTGCGTGTTTAAATGTTTTATTAACTCAAAAATTGATAACATGAAAAAACTAATTTCATTTATTGCTGTACTAGCATTTGTTAGTGCATTATTTGTTTCATGCGAAAAGGATGAGGAGACTTTATCGAACTCCGTAACTATTGAAGGCACTTTTACTATTGGTGAAAAAACCTACACAAATCCTACTTTTAATCTTGGTGAACCTGAAGCACATATTGGTTATCTTGTAAATTATGGCATTGCAAAAGAGTATAATGGAATATATATAGAACATGCCGAAGATGTGGATTTGGGCGATAATATTGAGTTGGAGTATTATCTTCAAATTTATAGCGCTCAGGTTGGCGAGTCAACGATGAGTAGTGAGTTTGAAATCTACTTAAACTTGCCAGTTAAGGAGTCTGGTCTTTATATCTATAGTAATAACGCATCGGTAAATGTTTCTAAAATTGGCGATGTAGGTGGATACATTGAAGGTACTTATGAAGGAGATTTTTATTATGATAAAAAAAGCGGCGAAGCTCCTTTTTATTTAAAAGGAAAGTTTAAAGTAAAACGAATAAATGCCCCCGAGGTTTATTAATTTGTTTTAGAAAAAGAAAAACCCCAAGAACTCTTGGGGTTTTTTATTATAAAGTATAAATTTTATGCGTTTAGCGAAACACGCTTAAAGGCAACAATTTTCAAATCCTTATCAATGCTTTGTAGGTACTGACGGATAGTCATTTTGTTATCCTTAACAAAGTCTTGATTCATAAGAGTGCTCTCTTTGAAGAATTTCTGAAGTTTACCTTCAGCAATTTTGTCAAGCATATTTTCTGGCTTGCCTTCCAAACGAGCTTGCTCTCGGCCAATTTCGAATTCCTTCTTCTTAACATCTTCGGGAACATCATCCTTATCGATAGAAACTGGGCTCATGGCTGCAATTTGCATTGCAATATCTTTACCTGCTTGTAAATCGATAACCTTGTTAAAGCCTACCATGGTGGCAAGTTTGTTACCTGGATGGATATAAGGAACAACAAAAGTAGCATTAATTTGATCGTAGTACGATAAATCAACTTTTTCGCCTGTTACACCTGAGAATTCAGCAACCATGTCGGAAATTTTTCTTCCATCAATGGATAGATCTTTAAGAGCATCTAGGTTTGCAGGAGCCTTTTCAAGGGCAATCTCAAGAATTTTTTGTGTGAAACCAACAAAGTCAGCATTCTTTGCAACAAAGTCAGTTTCGCAGTTTAATACTACCATTGCACCGCGGGTTGCGTTTGCGTTCACTTTCGATAAACCAGCACCTTCGCCAGCTTCTCTACCAGCACGTTTGGTTGCAATAGCTTTTCCGCGTTCGCGGATTATCTCAATTGCTTTATCGATATCGCCATTTGCTTCAACCAATGCATTTTTGCAGTCCATCATGCCTGCACCGGTCATTTTTCTTAATTTGGCAACATCAGCAGCTGTTACTTCGGCCATTTTTATAATCGTTTAAAGTAAATACTATTCGTCATCTTCGCTGTCAGCAGCGCTATCATCAACGTCTTCAACCTTTGCTACCTCTGCATCATCGGCTTTTTTGCCGCCTTTGCGAGCGCGAGTTTTGGTTACTTCGTCTTTTTTCTCTTTAGCTGCTGGTTCTTTTTCTTTCTCAGCTTTTCTTTCCTCTAAACCTTCCTCAATTGCTTTCGACATAACGTCAACAATAAGAGCGATAGATTTTGAAGCATCGTCGTTAGCTGGTATTACAAAGTCAATTGGAGTAGGATCACAACAGGTATCAACCATTGCAAATACCGGGATATTTAATCTTTTAGCTTCGTGTACGGCGATGTACTCTTTCTGAACGTCTACTACGAATAGCGCAGCAGGAAGTCGGTTAAGATCGGAGATAGAACCTAAGTTTTTCTCTAACTTAGCGCGTTGACGTGAAATTTGAAGTTTTTCACGTTTCGACAGGTTGTTGAAAGTGCCATCAGTCATCATTTTATCGATAGACGACATTTTCTTAACTGCCTTACGAATAGTAGGGAAGTTTGTTAGCATACCACCAGGCCAGCGCTCGGTAACATATGGCATGTTCACCTGTTTTACGCGTTCTGCAACAATCTCTTTAGCTTGTTTTTTGGTGGCAACAAATAGGATTTTGCGTCCTGATTTGGCAATTTGCTTAACTGCAGCGGCAGCTTCATCAATTTTAACTACTGTTTTGTGTAGGTCAATGATATGAATACCATTGTTCTCCATAAAGATGTATGGAGCCATCTTTGGGTTCCACTTACGTTTTAGGTGGCCAAAGTGTACACCTGCATCAAGTAGCTCTTTAAAATTTGTTCTTGACATTTTGTTTTCTTCGTTTAGATTTTATTGGCAATCGCACAGTAGTCCCTTCCGGGAGTCTGGGCAATTTATTACTAAACTGCCTGCCAAATAATTAATAAATTTGATAATTCTCTTAACGTTTGCTGAACTGGAATCTCTTCCTTGCTTTTGGTTGACCTGGCTTCTTACGCTCAACTTCGCGTGGGTCGCGGGTCATAAATCCGTGAGCTTTAAGAGCTGGTTTGTTCTCAGCGTTGAATTCAACTAAAGCACGAGCAATGCCTAAGCGTAAAGCCTCTGCTTGTCCTTTTTCGCCACCGCCATCAAGGGTTACCTTGATATCGAAATTCTCGGTTACGTTAAGAACCATCAAAGGTTGCTTTACTACGTAGTGAAGTAGCTCAGAACTGAAGTAATCTTTTAAGTCTCTACCATTTATGGTGATATTGCCTTTACCTTCTTTGAGGTAAACACGGGCAACTGCAGACTTTCTTCTTCCTAATCCGTTATAAACCTGCATAAGTTAACTATTTAATTGTACTTAAATCAATTTGCTTGGGTTTTTGAGCCTCGTGTGGGTGCTCATTACCAGCATAAACGTAAAGGTTTCTGAAAACAGCATTAGCTAATCTGTTTTTTGGCAGCATACCTTTAACAGCATGTTCGATAACCCAAATTGGTTTGCGGCTAAGCATATCCTTTGGGGTAGCAAAGCGTTGTCCACCAGGGAAACCTGTGTGACGAACATACTCTTTGTCAGTTAACTTGCGTCCGGTTAAACGAACTTTCTCGGCGTTGATAATGATTACATTATCGCCGCAATCAACGTGTGGTGTGTAATTGGGTTTGTGCTTGCCGCGTAGCATTTTAGCAACTTGGCTCGATAACCTACCTAATACTTGGTCGGTTGCATCAATTACTACCCACTCTTTTGTAACGGTTGCCTTATTGGCCATTACCGTTCTGTAACTTAATGTGTCCACTGTAAACTCCTAACTTTTAAGTTAATACCTACTTTTTGTGATCCTTTAATTTATAATAAGCGGGATGCAAAATTACAACTATTTATTTAAACAACAATATGTTTTTCAGGATGATTTAAAAAAAATAGCAGAGGGGTGCTTATCCATTAACTTGTCTTTTGCTTATCCTATCAAAACAATTTTCCGATACATTTGTCGTTTCATTCTTATTGTTTTAGTTTGTTGATAATTTCAGATTAGTTCGTTTATGCTTTTCTCATCATCGTTCCATCGCTGGGTTTACTTAATTGCTTTAGCAATTACAGCATGCTCTTTACCATTCTCACCATATACTGCAAGTATTGGGATTATCTCAATGCTAGTTAACTTCATTTTAGAAGGGCAGTGGAGGCTTAAGTTGAACACATTTAAAGGAAATAGGGCTCTGTGGATTTCTTACCTTCTCTATCTTCCAATACTTTACAGCGCTTTCTATTCCTCGAATTTCCCTATTACTTTCAAAGAGTTGCGTTTATGGCTTCCCTTTATTGTTGTTCCAACAATTGTAGCGCTTAGTGAACCTTTGAACAATAAAGAGTTTAAATGGATAATGCTTCTTTTTGTTTTAGACGTTTTTGTAGCATCAATTATAAGCTCTACTTATCTTTTTAGCATATCCACAGATTTGGTCATTGATGTTCGCCAGATATCATTGTTTATATCCCATATACGCTTTTCGTTAATGGTTAATTTGGCCATAGCTATCATCATTCATTATGTTGTGTTGGATAATGGCATCGAAAAAATTCATAAGTTTTTGCTTTCTATGGTGATGTTATGGCTTGTAGCTTTCCTCTTCATTCTTCAATCTTTTACAGGCATTGTTATGCTTTTTCTTTTAGTTTTCATGGGCTTTGTGTTGTTGTATATAAAGAAAAAAAGTCAAGTTGTCCGTTTTGTTTTAGCTTCAACCTTTTTTTCGCTCGTGTTCATTATTGTATCTACCATAACCCATAAGGTAGATAGGTATTATACTCGGAACTATACCGATTTTAGCACTTTAATGCAACGTACAGTTAATGGTGTGCCATATCAGCACGATACAGTAAGGAGAGTCTACGAGAATGGCAATTTACTCTACATCAATATATGCGACCCAGAGCTAAGCGAACAGTGGGCGAGGAGGAGCACTCTTCCTTTCGATAGTTTAGATAATAAAGGTCAACCGCTGAATCATACAATTATTCGATATTTAACATCACTAGGATACACTAAAGATTCAGTTGGAATATGGAAACTTAGCGATGAGGATATTGCATTTATTGAGAATGGAGCAACCAGCGTTGTATTTAAGGAGAGTAAATTAGGCATTGATACTCGACTTTATCAACTGCTCTGGGAAATTGATGCTTATAGAACAGAAGGGTCAGTCAGTTACAGTTCAGTTATTCAACGTTTGGTCTTTGCTAAGGCCGCTTTGTTTGTAATCAAAGATAATTTTTGGGTTGGAGTAGGATGGGGCGATATCCAGGAATCTTTAAATCAGTATTACAAGGTTCATGAACTTGGCTTGCCGGAGAATCTTTGGTTTATGCCACACAATCAGTACCTAACCGTTTGGGTGGGTGCAGGTTTTATTGGACTTGCTATTTTCATGGTGGCACTATTAGTTCCATTTATTTTGAGAAATAGATATAAATATTTTTTACCGGTCTACTTCCTGGCGATAATAATGGTTTCGATGTTGAGCGAGGATACTTTTGAAAGTCATATCGGGATAACCTTTGCTGTTCTTTTTGGATCATTATTTATTTTTGGTGATAATTTTTTACCCAAAATCAATGAATCCAATCCGACTAACCTCTGATTTTTATTCAAGAGATGTATTGTTGGTTGCCCCAGAATTGCTCGGCAAGCAACTGATTAGCGTATTGCCCGATGGTTCAATTCTAAGGTACCTGATTACAGAGGTTGAAGCCTACAAAGGTACTGGCGACTTGGCTTGTCACGCTAGCAAAGGCAGAACCGAGCGCAATAAGGTTATGTTTCAGCAGGGCGGATTGGTTTACGTGTACTTAATTTATGGAATGTACTGGATGCTGAATGTTGTTACATCCGTTGAGGGTGATCCTGAAGCAGTTTTGATTAGGGGAATTAAAGGTTATTCAGGTCCAGGTAAATTGACAAGGCATCTTGGTGTTGACAAAAGTTTTTACGCCGAAGATCTTGCATCCTCGTCAAGAATTTGGATTGAGGATGTTGGGATAACGCCTAAAATTAAAACCACACCCCGAATTGGAATTGATTACGCTGGGCCATACTGGGCAAATATCCCTTGGCGTTTTATAATTGATGAGAAAGTATAGGATTAATAAGTTTTTTTATAATAGGATTTCAACATAGATAGTTATGAAAATTGTATTTGCAGAACCAATCGGTATGACAAGTAGCACGAAAGCATCTTTTGCTTTTGAAATGCAAGAGTTAGGTCATACTGTTGAGTATTATGATAACTTGGTGAGGGATCAGGCTGATCTTAGCAAAAGGGCTGCCGGTGCAGATGTGTTAGTTTTAAGCAATCAACCATTGTCGGCCACTACTATCAATGGCTTAGAGAAGCTTAAAATGATTTCTGTCGCTTTTACCGGCGTAGACCATTTACCACTAGATTATTGTCGCGATAAAAAAATCCTTATCAGCAACGCCGCAGGTTATAGCACCGCCGCTGTTGCAGAATTAACTATCTCAATGGCAATATCCTTGATGAGAAAAGTTGTGGAGTTGGATTCTTCCACTCGGGAGGGCGATACCCGTAAAGGTTTTCTTGGTGGAGAACTATATGGTAAAACCTTTGGAATTTTTGGATTGGGAGCAATTGGTACTCGAGTTGCGCAGCTTGCTAATGCTTTTGGATGTAATGTAATTGCCTATAATCGAACGCTAAAGCATATTGATGGAGTTGAGCTTGTTGGCCTTGAGGAACTTTTTTCTACTGCCGATGTAGTTTCGCTTCATATTCCGGCTACGAGTCAAACAGTTGGAATAGTCAACAATAAGCTTATCAGCACCATGAAACCAAACTCTATACTTATCAATACGGCACGCGGTACCTTGGTGGATTATAGTGCACTATCCAAGGCACTTAATGATGGATTAATTGCTGGTGCTGCAGTTGACGTTTACGAGCATGAACCCCCAATTGAAATGGACCATCCTTTGTTTAAAGCACCAAACACAATTCTTTTACCCCATGTTGGATATGCCACTAAGGAGGCAATAGATAGAAGAACCGATATTGTGTTAGAGAATATTCGTTGTTGGCTAAAAAATATTCCTCAGAATGTGGTTGTATAGCAATGGGATACGGAAAAAATGAAAATTTTTTAAAAAAATATTTGGAACAAATTAAATAAATATATTACATTTGCACCGCTAAAGAAAACAGCACTCCTCATTAGCTCAGTTGGTTAGAGCACCTGACTGTTAATCAGGGGGTCCTAGGTTCAAGTCCTAGATGAGGAGCAAGCCCCGATGAGCAATCGGGGTTTTTCTTTTTAAGTACGTTTTACTTGGCATTCACACAAAAGATGTCTAACTTTCAATCAATTAAAAAATTCAACTATGAGTAAAGTTCTTGGATTAGGGAATGCCCTTGTAGATATTATGACTAAATTGAATGATGATTCAACGCTTGATCTGCTTGGCTTGCCAAAGGGTAGTATGCAGTTGGTTGATGAGATATTTATGCAGAAAGCCGTTGAACACACAAAGCATATTCCTCAAACTCTCGCAGCGGGGGGAAGTGCTGCAAACACAATTCATGGCTTAGCAAATTTAGGTGTTAGTACTGCATTTATAGGCAAAATTGGAAACGACACATTTGGAAGTGCATTTGAGTCCGATATGCGTAAAAATAGCATTAATCCAATTATGCTAAAGGGTAATGCCGAGTCTGGTAGAGCGCTTGCTCTGGTTAGCCCCGATTCTGAGAGAACTTTTGCTGTTTATCTTGGTGCTGCCATTGAAATGACTGCCGAGGATTTAAAACCGGAGATGTTCGATGGTTATTCATATTTTCATATTGAAGGGTATTTAGTCCAGAATCAAGACCTAATTCGAAGTGCAGTTGAAATTGCACATAGGAAGGGACTTAAAATATCGTTAGACTTAGCCAGTTACAATGTGGTTGAGGATAACCGAGATTTTCTAAAGGAAATTATCCTTAAGTATGTTGATATAGTTTTTGCCAACGAGGAGGAGTCTAAAGCATTCACAGGGAAATCGCCTGAGGAGTCGCTGGAGATAATTGGTAGTATAACTTCAGTTGCCGTAGTAAAACTTGGTTCTGCTGGATCTTTAATTAAAAGCGGAGATGAGACGGTAAATGTTGGAATTATTAACGTTGATTGCATTGATACAACTGGTGCGGGAGATTTATACGCATCAGGATTTCTTTACGGTTTAATTAAAAATCTTCCGTTATATAAATGTGGACAGATTGGAGCAGTGCTCTCGGGTCATGTTATTGAGGTTTTGGGCCCAAAGATGGATGGTAAACGGTGGGATAATGTAAAGAAGTTAGTTGAGGAAATTGAGAACGAATAGTATTTTAAATCATAGAGCATTCAAAGGATATTTTTCCTAGAATTGTACTATGATTTTTATTATTTGTAGTATTTATAAGTTGTATTGCTGATAAAATCTAATAAAATGGATTTATAGCCCATTTAAATACTGATACGCCTGAAGGTGTGAGTACAAATATTCCTTCATCTGGCTAACTATTAATGAGTTATCATTAGAATAATCTGTTTGATCGGATGATTTATACTTGTAGAGTTTAGTTTTTCCTTCACCATTTAGTATCAACAACCACTCCTCGTCTATTACACCATATTTCTCATGAGCATTAAAAAATGCGAATGGCCGAGTTTCATTCAGCAAATCAATACCCATAGTTAAATTTTCATAGTTGATATTCAATAGCCCCATAATAGTAGGAAAAACATCTATTTGACTAGCCATTTTGTCGATTATTATGTTTTCCCGAATTAACGATGGAGCATAGATGATTAGCGGAGTATGCAAGTAGTCTAACGAAATATCATAACTGGTTCTGATTGGGGCTCCATGATCGGCAATAAAAACAAATAATGTACTATCAAACCAGGGTTGATTTTTTGAAAGATTTAAAAACTTTTGAAGTGACCAATCCGAATATTCCACTATTTGCTTTTTAATCTCTGATGACTTTGGCTTAAAGTAATCAGGCAAATAGAATGGACCATGATTGCTAGCAGTCATAAACACCGACAAAAACGGCTTGCCTTTACTGTATAGGTTATTAAGAATAGGAATTGAAAATTCAAACATAAAATCGTCAGGAACGCCCAAGGTTGTTTTAACGGCTTTTGAGGGGTAATCTTTTTTCGATATAACAGTTTCAAACTGGTTGTTTTTAAGGAATCCTTCAACATTGTCGAATTGGCCATCGTGTGTTGTGAAGTAAATGGTAGAATAATCATTCTTTTTCAGAACAGAAGCAATTCCTTCGTATTGCTTCATACTGGTGCCCTTCATGGGGTGCTGACCTGCTATGGCAGGATATGAGAAAAGTGTGCTAAAGATTCCATTATGAGTATGAATGCCTGCAGTATAACAGTTTCTAAAATAATACCCTACATTCGAAATACTATCAAGAAATGGAACGAGCATCTCTGATTCCTTATTGTTTAAATGGTATGCGGACATCCCTTCCATAATAACAACAACTACATTGTATGGATGTTTTCTGCTTTCAATGCCATTTCTGCTCCTGTCAAGTGGATACGAAGGCGAAGGGGTATTGATATTAAAATATCCTTGTAGGTTTTTAACCGCAAGGCTATCATCCATATAGTGATAGTTTTTTTGTTTCTTTAACTCCAAGTAGCTGTTTATTAGGGTAAAGTTCGGATTAAGTCCGAGTTGGTTTAAGAATGAGTTATTGCAGAAATATGCTGTGCCAACTCTAATGGGCGATTTTTCGTCAATACGACCTCTTATTCCTAAGAAAATAAGTCCTGTAATAAGGATTGTTATGGGTAAATGGACGTATAGTTTTAAATTACTTTTTGAAAAATTAGTTGACTTGAATATCTTTTTTAAGAACAAAAAGAAGGTAATGTTTAGGATTACAAAGATTATTGTGTATCCCCAGTACCTTGGCTCCTGAATAATCATTTTAAAAACAAAACCAGGAGTATTTAGCCATGCAAAAGCAGCGCATGAAAAACGAGAGAAAAACTGAGAGAAGTATGGTATGTCTGCGCTGCAAACAATAAAAGCAATGGAGAACATTGTAAAGATGTAGTAAAAAGAAACCTTCTTTACAATTTTACCAATATCCCCAAATGCTGTATAAATGGAAAGAATAAGGAAAGGTAAAATTATTATATAGCTTGCTATAACAATGTCAAATCTCAAGCCGATTAGGAAAGCTTGAATTATTTCAAAGTTGGAAGCCGAGCCGACCCTATTATGCTCAACTGTGTATAGAGCCATCCTGAACAATGAGAATACACTCAAAGAAAGCAAGTAAATTTTTAGAGTAAGCAGAATTATTGAAACTTTATTTTTCATCAATTTAGTATTGTTTAAAAAAGTGCAATTTTATAATTAATCTTTTAAGTTTTTTATATTTCAGTTATTTTTTCGTATAGTTCTCCTAAAAAACAATAGAATGCTATAAGAAGTTTGTTTTCCATTTTGGATTGAATAGGTTGGGTAAAGTGCTATATCGTTTCGATATCATCCATCGATTAGCGGTTTGTTGTAATGTCTATTGATTTATGAGATGATAGTTAAACTAAAATCCTTTTGCTTTACATAATTGGTCTAGTTCTCGCCATTTTTTCCCCCTGCTAAAATTTGATGCAAACTCAGGGGATTCTTTATCAATTAATGTTTGGTGTATACCCAGTCGTTTAATACGTTTTTTTAGTTTCGTAAATTCTTTGTTCTCCTCGGCAATCATTCCTGCGTAGATTATTGTGAAAAGGATCTCAATTTCGAGAGCATCATCGTTGTATGAGGTTGAAATTTTACTTATCAAATCTAGCACCTGTTGATCAATGTTTTTTGATGTTAAGGTGTAAAACTTTACAAAATCATCGTATATTTTTTGGCACCCGTGGATTTGCCCAAGTTGCCAGAGTCTCTTAAAATACTGTGAATCTGTTGGGGCATATTTTGGTTGCTTAGTGCGTTGTAAATAAACACACCAGCCATCAAATGTTCCAAAATCAAATGTCAGAACGCTACCGTCGGAAAATGTCTGTATTAAAACCATGCATATAACTTAAAGTCTTTAAGCCGTTCTTATAATTAAGGCGTTAACCCTCTGCAATGTTATTCCAATTAAAAACTACACTAAATTTAATAAAAATTATGCGGTATGCAATGCGTATGTAACCTGTAAATATGTTTATGGCGACATTTTTTTGGAGTTTTTATTTTCCCCTTTTTTGAACAATAAGCCAGTTTGCATCTAAAAAAAGCATTGAGTCTAGACTTATATTTCTGCTGATGGCTTTACTCCTAACATGATTCAACCAATTTTCATCAGATCTAATTCTCACGACTATCTCTTCGATTCCTATTTCCTTTTTTACTTCACATATAAAAATTGTATCAATTGGGATGTTCGATAAAGACCAAGCAGGCTTTTCAGCATATGAATTATACATACTTGCAAAACTTTTTCCCGAGAAAAAGGTTAAAAACGTTGGAGGTTCTGTAATAAAACTAATTGTATCTATTTGAATATCTCCGCTTAATTCTTGCTTGCTAACGTCTTTAGGAAATACAATAAAATCGCCATTTCTTAAATTTAGATCGTTTTCTTTTGAGTAAGATAACATTCCCGATTTCTTAGAATACCATTGCCATCCCCAGTGTCCTAAAGACCAAACCTTATTGTTAGTAATATTAATTTTTTCAATATTTTTACGATAGAAATCGGCATATATCCAATCAGATATTCCTAGTAAGAGCCCTAATATTATTGATGCTGCAACTACTATATTATTTATCACACCCCGTGTTTTTTCAAACAGACTATGTCCAAATAGCAGAATAAATGGTATTAGCAAAAGAATATGGCGAGTAGCATTGAAGGGTGCAAAGCGAGCAATAAATGCTGAAACTCCAACGATGTAAATAGCTATGGGGAAAAATGATGTTTTTAGATAATCGTATTTTTCTTCCCTAAATGATTTGATGGTTTGATAAATTACTAGGGCTATTAAAATAAATCCGTTTGCTATAAATATGTAGTTCAGCAGATTGTTAAATTTTGTTTCTTCTATTAGGTTTAAATATACAATTGGAACAAGAAATAAAAATAAAATAAAAACAGAAATAATTAAGTAACGTGTTATTTTTCTGGGAAATAAATTATATATATATACAACTGAAAAGATCGACATTGCTCCTAAAGTACCACCAAAAGCTACAATATTTTTTATATTGAATTCTGATTTAGGTCTGGAAATTATATGAACAGAACCAAATTCAAAAAAATTCCAGATAGACCAGAGAGATAAAGTAATCAGAGGAATAAGTAAAACTATTACTTTATTGTACCTTTTTGTAGATAATATAACTATCAGGATTACCACAATTAAAGGCAATAGTGAATACTTGATTAGTAGTCCAACTGTTAATAAAATAGCTGAAACAAGATAGTCTTTTAAATTCTCCGTATTTTGTCCTTTTAAAAGATAATACATTGTTCCGAGAGATAAAGCTAATATTGGAATATCTGTCATTAGGTTTTGATTAACCACAAATGCAGGGCAAAAAGCAAAAATGGTTAGAATAATAAAAGGCGACTTAACATTTAAAAATCTTGTTAATTTAAAAAAACATAAAAGTGCTATAAATGTAAAAAACGATAAAAGTAAATGTAATGCAATTTCACTATTTCCAAATAATTTCTGGTAGATGCAAATAAGGTAGAAAAAGAGTGGAGGTTGGTTATGTTTATACATCGGTGTGGGTAAATTGTCCCAATTTATTAAGCCTGACATTGGTTTTAATGGATGTTGCCCAATATATTCAGCCGCTTCTAAATGAAAGGTATCATCAATGTGATAGGCTTTATCAACATTAATTGCTGTAAGTATTATCCATAAAAACAACACATAAGCAACTGGAGATATTAACTTTTTGTGAATTTTCATTTTTCACCTTTTCTTTTAATAACGGTAGGCCGCTTCTTACGTGGGGAGAAATTTGTCAGCGGCGTCATCCCACAGTTAAAAACGAAACTAAATTACTAAAAACTTTCGTATCTGTTTCATCTGTTCCAGTCAGTGTAACCACGTGTTAGGGCGCGTAACTCTTTCTAGTTTTCAAGCTTGAACCATTCTAATAATTGATTGGACTCAATTCCCTGTCGGAAGAATATATACTCTCCGTTACAACCATTCAAAACGATTTGATTTACATCATATCGTATCAATGACCAGTAAAATCCATTTGCATCGTAAACGCAGGCATATGGATTAAAAAGTTTTTCATTAACTACTAATTGCTTTATTGCTTCTTCGTAGTTATTTTTTTTCATTATTGCGTCTTTATATTTACCGTCATTGTATAATCGAATATTTTGTGCGAATAAGGTTCCTTTATTCGTTGATTTAATCCTCGCAGCACGGCAATATACAAATCCGTCCTGAATATCAAACATAAAGCTATGCATATTAGTGCCAGCGCTGAAACGAAATAAATCCTTTTCTTTATTTGCTTCTAATCGAATTCCTAGCATCCATTCTTGCAATTGTTTCCCAACACTCTCTTTGCTTGCAAATTTCATTTCATAAGGTTCAACAATTGATATTTTTTCAACAAGGCTTAAGTTCTGGATTTCCTCTTTACCCATAATTTGAAAAGTTAAATTATTAAGTTCTCCAATGCTAGTCTTATTGAGAATGCTATCAATACGATATTCTATTCGTTTATATTTTACGGCCGTATCTAGAAAGTGTATTTCTCCATAACTAGTGCAATTAATTTTATTATCCTTTTCGATAAAATGGAAGTATTTAATAGCAAAAAAGTTATCAATCCTTTCGAAAAACAAGCAATGCTCTTTTGACCTTAAGACTTCACAGTTTTCATTTGCCCAGACTCCAAATTCATTTTGAGAAAATATCTCGCTGTTTGTCATTAATAATGTCAAGATGGTAATAAAAAGTATTTTTTTCATAATGCTAAGTTGTCGCAATAATTATGTGACTTAACGGTCAGCATTTGCTTTCGCTGAGGAGTTAACCGCCAGCGGCGTCATCCCACGTTAAAAACATACTAAAATAGTAAAAATTTTTGTATTTGCATAATCAGCCCCAGTAGGCAAAACTACTTGTTATGCAGCTAATTTATTTGTTTTTGTATATATAGTCTTTAGGTATTACAACCATATTATTCTTAATTAATATCGTAAAAAAGTAATCAAGGTTTGTATCCTTAGATGATTTTTTAATTAAATCAAAATTTACTTCATTCAATGTATTAAATATTTTGTCTTCAGTTAATTTATCATTAATTGATGATTTTACAGCAATATCTTCCCTACTATTAATATGTTTTAACTTGATGCTTACGAAAATCCATTGATTCTGAAGAATACCCTTAAGAGAATTATTTAATGAGTCTGAAACAATATTCAAATATTTGTCTGGAAAATCACGGTTAAAACTACGAAAAAAAAGTGAAGAACTATTGTTTGACCATCCAAGAAGGTTGTCATATAGATTTAAACCTTCATGGGGATTATATCCTATTATATTTATCATTTGTTTGTCAGAATAATTATACCCCATGGATTCTCCTTTTTTAAAAACACCGTTTTCAAAGTATTCATCACCTATTTTTGAAGATGCATATATAGACCACTTTCCATCCAATAGACCATCCTTTAACATACCTTTTATTTTATAGCCATAGGTTGCTTTATAACTGCAGAAATAACCTTCATAATTTCCATTACCATTTATTACAAGTTGTTCGCCGTTCTTATCATAATAATCAACAAACAGCGGTGTTCCATCATTTACAAAGTTGATAATTTTCTCTAATTGACCATTTTTATAAAAATATTTCCAAAGGCCAACTTTAAAATCATTCTTGTAATTTCCAGTAGATTTTATTTTTCCATTCTCATGGTAATATATAGCCAATCCATCCATACTGTTATCTTTCATAGTTGCATCTAATGCAATATGACCATTAATGTAAAAATCTCTAAATTTACCTGATACATTAATATTAACACTATCAATTTTGCCAATGCGGAAAAAATCGGCACGACTTCTTTCAACTATATTTCCTACCTTACTATAATAAAATGATATACTATCATTATCGTAAAATTTTAGAAATTTTCCAATGCTAAAATTATCCTGAAAATCTTGGCCTTTAAGATTTGTTGACAATATAATTAATAAGCCTAATAAAGTATTTTTCATATGTCGTATCATTTAATATGCTGCATAACGGTCAGCGGTTGTGCTTGCTGGGGAGTTAAAAACCCGCGGCGTCACCACCCGCTAAAACCAAGATAAAATTATACAAAGTTTGGAAAACCGCAAAGTCACCCCAGTGAGACCAACCGCTTGTTAGGAGCTGTGAGGTGTGTAGTGGGCGCCCTGGCGGGACGCTTGCGGCCTCCGCTCCCTCGGGGTTTTCCGACCTTGCAAGGGCTGTGCCACGCTGCCGTTGGAGTCTAGGTGGCGTAGCATCCTGTCGGGAGCTGTGCACGCTAAACACCACCTGCGACAGCGTCGCATTTCGCCATACTTGGCGAAAGCAACGGTGCTAGGTACGGATAGCGATGGTTTCTATGCAGCGTGGCGCAAACCTTGCCCCGCAAAAGTTGACCTCCCCGCAAGTGGCGTGACAGGGCGAGTGAGCCGCCCAAAGGCTTTTCTAGGTACGGATTTCGTTGTCGCATCGGAAGGAGAGAGGAAAAGCATATAAACTCACGCTTGCGCGCGAATACCAAAAATTACAGAAACCTACGTGCCGGGAAAACTGGAATCGGGGCACCGATTCCATAAAACAAAAAGCGCAATGCGATTTTTTCCGCATTGCCCCTAACGGTCGGTGGTTTGGGCTGCTGGGGAGTTAGTAGCCAGCGGCGTTATCCGCCGTTAAAAAGTTAGTTAAATGTAGTAAAAATTCTGCATCTGCATCATCAGCCCCAGTGAAAGTAACTGCCTGTTGGGTACAGTGTTTTTTATCTTAGAAAATTTTCAATTTCTTCTTTTAATTTAGGAAGATGGTTCATTATTATCCCCCAAATATTTTCGTCGGAGATGTTGTCGTAGGCGTGAATAATTTGATTTCTCAATCCAACAATCTTTCTGGCATTTTGAATCGGGAACTCAGGGTCAATTAATAAGATTCGGTTGATTGCCTCCCCGATAATTTCCAAATCTCTTTCAATTGCTCTTTTCAGAAGAATATCCTTCGAGTAGTTTTCAAATCGTTTCTCTTTCTGAGTGAAATAAGAGTCTACTTCATCAATGGCAAACTTTATATCGTAAAGGTATTTATGGATTTTTTCGTTCATAAACTAGTCTTTTTTCTCTGTCTACCACTTTTCTAAAAATAGGATTTCTAATCGCTTGATTTTCTACAAGTTCAACAGGTCGTTTGAAGAGTTTTTCGAGTTCTTCTTTTAACTCCATATAGTTGTCAAAATAATCCAATAAGTCCATTTGGAAAAATTGAATTAAAATATCTACATCGCTGTTTTCGTTGAATTTGTCTGTTAGAATAGAGCCAAACAAATACAACTCCTGAACTTTATGCTTTTCGCATAGTTCAAAAAGTTTGTCCTTATTTAAATCTATTTGTGTCATAAAGCAAAGATACAAATATTTTTGGATGGCAGAATCTTGCATCAAACATTGTACCCAACGGTCGACGGTTTAAACTGCTGGGGGGTTAACCGCCAGCGGCGTTATCCGCCGTTAAAAAGTTAGTTAAAGGTAATAAAAATTCTGCATCTGCATCATCAGCCCCAGTGAAAGGAACAGCCTGTTATGGGCAGTGATTTAATTTGACATATCCCATTCCCGGTCAAGCATCCACTTCCCATTTTTAAATTTAAAGATATATCCATATAGTATTCCATTCATATTACCAGTTGAGCCGAGATTGACTTTTTGTAAGTTCGGTCTTTTCTTTTGAAAGTTATCATAAACAATAAAAACTTTTTTGAAATCCTTAAAGTAGTAATGTATCTTGTCTTTATTTATTAGAATAGTTTTACTTTCACCTGTTGTTATATCGTATGCAATTAACTTGTATGGCATATTAATTCGACTTTCTCTAAAGGAATTATTCCTAATAAATTTTGCTATAAAATTTTCAAATGATTCTGAATTTTTCGAATTATTTAATTCTAGATTGTTTTCGCTTATTCCTATTTTAATTAGATTCCATCCGTCTTTAGTCGTTGTGAAATAATAGTCCACAATACTTGAACTATCTATTTGACTGAGAAGAATTTTATCTGTTTTCTGAGCAAATGATTTAATATCATTTTCTGATGTGAAAAGGAAAAAGCCAAAAAAATAGTATAGTATAGATTTATTGTTGATTACACTATCTTCATACGAATTTTCTTGAAGCAATAATTTTTCATTTCCAATAGAATATTCAAGAGGAAAGGTTATGTGAGATTTGTGAAAAGAAGATTCATACTCTCTGAATTTATATAAGAAGTCAATGAAATCTTTTATTAGAGGACTATTTTCTCTATTGTTTTGAGATATTGCATTCTGAGAAATAATTACGAATAATATTATCGAAGTAGTAATTCTTGTAAGATGTTTCATAGTCGTCTCCTTATCATTGCCCATAACGGTCGGCGGTTAAACACGCTGGGGAGTTAAAATTCAGCGAAGTCATCACCCGCTAAAACCAACATAAAAATAGGAAAAGTTTGCGAATCTGCAAATCAGCCCCAGTGGGTTGAACCGTGTGTTAGCCGCTGTGTTTCGGAGAAACAGGCTGGCGCGGTGCTTGCTGCCTTTTCCCCGAATTTTTCTTCGACCTTGCAAGGGTTGTGACACGCTGCTACTGATTTCTAGGTGGCGTAGCATACTGTCGGGAGCTGTGCCCATTAAACACCACCTGCGACTCCGTCGCATTTCGCCATTCTGGCGAAAGAAACGACGCTAGGTGCGGATGGCGGGAGGTTCACCTGCAGCGTGGCGCAAGGCTTGCGTCCCTCCCTGTTACTGGCAAGCGGCGTGCCAGGCTGAGTTAGCGAATCGAAACACTAACTAGACCGCAATTTCACTTATCGGGGCTTGAACTCACAACGTAGGGTGGGGGAATGTTTGTAAATCGGGATAATCTTAAAAAACAAAATGCCGATAGAATCGGCAAGCTAGGGAATTGGGATAAAACTCAAAAGGAATGAATGACATTGCGGCTAACGGTCGGCAGTTGCTTACGCTGGGGAGTTGAACTCCTGTGGCGTCATCACCCGCTAAACCGAAACTAAATTAGTAATAATTTTGGTATCTGCATCATCAGCCCCAGTAGGCTAAACCACCTGTTGTAGGCAGTTTTTAATTCTATCATTCGTCTATAATCTCAATCTTCTGCTCGCAAGTAGAGTCACCTCTTAAAATAGATTTTTCCAAACTAATAGCTATACTCTTTTCAAACAGTGTCTCAAATACTTTCTTAGAATATCCTACAGTGCAATTACATAAAAATGGGTCATTTACTCCATTCGCAACCATTGGACAAGTACATTTTTCAAATATTAAAACTAAAGATTTCCCTCTTTTTGTTAAATTTTCAGAATTATAGTAATTAGTCTTAAATTCATTGAATAGTTTGTCATCACTTTTCTCTCCTTTAAGCAGATTCCTAGTATTCAAGGCACCTTGATATAATGCATTTTTTTCACAACAACCCTTTCCACAATGATATAATATTTCTTCTCCTTTGTTATCGTCTAAGCGGGATAATTCTGACAATATTTTATTTATCCAATTTGTTGTTCTTTGTGTATCTTCCATTAAAATTTGAATATTAATTATTTATTGATTTATTAATCTTTATTATTCTCAAAGGTTAAAAAGAATATATTTCATAATTATCAAAACTTCCAAGTTTGTCGAAATTGCCTACAACGGTCGGCGGTTTAAGCTGCTGGGGAGTTAACCACCAGCGGCGTCATCACCCGCTAAACCGAAACTAAAGTACTAAAAAATTTGGAATCTGCATCATCAGCCCGAGTAGTTTGAACCGCTTGTTATGCGCAGTGATTTT
>Ga0116157_10001417_pt1 | contig 24114 bp, 21 predicted proteins | sample AD_UKC048_MetaG_FD_89882 | JGI IMG/M metagenome (GOLD analysis project Ga0116157, IMG submission 89882) | Active sludge microbial communities of municipal wastewater-treating anaerobic digesters from USA - AD_UKC048_MetaG | ecosystem: Engineered > Bioreactor > Anaerobic > Digestate | place: USA... | reverse complement strand
TACTTTGCAGATATATCTGCCGCATTGGGGTTCCTCCTTGTTTTGGTTTTCCACCCTTTAGGATGACCCCAATGTGCTTTTTTGTAAAGCCCTATCGTCTCACATGTGTTTGAACTCGCTCAAAGTAGTGACTTGTATTAATTTTACCTACCAGTAAACTGATTTTGCTCAATTCCAGCTGGGGGGCGCGGGTTTTGGCGCAAATCCACTCTTTTTGAACAAGAATCCCACAAACAGGCCATAAACAAAACCTCCGATGTGTGCCCAATAGGCGGTGCCCCCCTGGTCAGCCATGCCCAACGAGCCAACCCCACTAAAAAGTTGGAGAACGAACCACAGGGTCAACACGACAACCGCAGGGACCAGCCTTAGACGGGCAAAAAAACCTATCGGAATGAAAGTATAGACCCGGCTCTGTGGATAGATCACCAGGTAAGCCCCTAAAACGGCTGCAATGGCGCCGCTCGCACCAACCGTTGGGATAGCCGAAGTGGGATTGATGAAGTAATGAGCAAATGCCGCTGAAATTCCGCCAGCCAGGTAGAAAAGCAAATACCGGATGTGACCCAGCCTGTCTTCGATGTTGTCGCCAAAAATCCAAAGATAGAGCATGTTACCCAAAAGGTGGAACCAGCCAGCGTGTAGAAACATGCTGGTGACAATATCGCGCATATCCCCGAGATCGAAACCTTCCCGAATCGCTGAGGGGAAAAGCGCAAATTCGGAATAAACGGCATCAGGATTTGGATTGAAAACATAAGCCCACAAAAATACTGCCACGTTGACCAGAATCAGGACATAGTTCACGATTGGGATTCGGTGTGTCTTTATTTCATCACGAATTGGGATCATAGCTGTTCTCCATTGGGGAAGATCTCGGTCTTTTGGGGTGCGTTACGTTCTGCTTGCAGCTCTGCCAGCCGCGGATGGTTGGCATAAAAGCCACGACGCTCCTCTGGCAGAAGCAGAGCAATGTGGCACATGATCTCATCGGTTGCCTGTTGCAGGCGATCTTTGGTGGTTCTCTCATCATGCACTTGCGGCAGCAGGAAGGGTTTCCCAAATCGCACTTCAACTCGCGCCTTTTTCAGACGTAATAATCGCTGAAAAACCTCGGTCGAACCGAGCACCGCGGTTGGGATTACCTGCACCTGGTTGCGAATCGCCAGCAATGCCGCTCCTGGTTTGCCTTCCAGGAGCTCTTGTGTTTTAGAACGTGTTCCTTCGGGGGCGATACCAACGATCCAACCATTCTTCAGATGGACAGAAGCATCACGAAACGCGCCAAGGTCATATCCATCACGCGAGATCCAGATCACACCCAGTTTGTTCAGAAACCAACCGAAGAAAGGCGCCTTCTCGTATTCCCTGGCGACCATGGCAATAATGTCCTGGCGGTGCGTGGAAAGCATCAGGAATGGGGTGTCCAATCGGCTGATGTGGCTGGTAGCGACAATGTATGGTGTTCCATCGTGGACGTTTTCACCGCCTGTGACCTTGAGGTCAACCAGGTGATTCGCCACGAAACGCAGTAGTTTCATCATACGCTGGCGTTCCATGTTCTAACCTTCCAATCCGATGGGGAATGTCGATAAGTCCCTCACATTTTGCACCTTTTTTACTAACCGCAAGAATGTAAACAACATACCCAAAAACAATAGTGCAAGACCGATGTACGGCCAGACGGCCTGCACCTGTCTCTCATTAATCAGTGGATTGACACCGCCAAAGACTGCCAGGGCATTCCATGCAGCATGCAACAGCCAGGCAGCCAGGTATGAGAGTAATAGATAGCCAACCTTACGGTTCTGCCAGTACTTGCCAATTGCCAGCCCAACAATCCCGCCGGCAAGGATATGCAGAAGACTGCCACCAAACCTGCCAAGGATCAATCCAGCCCATTCCCCGTATCCAATCGCACTTTGCTGGAGCGAACTCACACTCAACAGCCCCTCAAACAGCGCAAATCCAGCTCCACTGAGTAACCCTGCCCGAAAACTTTCTGCAGGATCCGGGTTGCGAACCTTGAGCAGCCACACGCCAATGGTCTTAAACAGCTCTTCAACCAGCGGCATGATCCCGGCAACCACCAGGAGTAACCAGCCCAGCAAATTTGACAGACTGAACATAGTCTCAAACTCGGAAAACAGCCTGGCGGGGTCATTTTGCAGTGATTCAGGGTTGCTCAGGATCGTATTGAAAAGTTCCAAGAATTCTGGATTGCCAAACAACCTGGAGAATAACATCATCGCCAGGATGAGAAAAACCAACACTTCCACCAGGACAATGTAGGGGGTTGAAATCCCAAACGACACGGTCAGGATGCCTGAATCGCGTTTTAGGTTGGCTTCCCTTTGGCTGCGCGAACCAACCTGGAGGAGCAATAAAATTGGAATGGCAATCCCAGGAATTGCCAGAACAGCCAAAGTGATAGCTTTCACTTCCGGAGCGGCAAGCCCTGTTAGTGCTGCCAGGCCAAATACCAGGAGAAGTCCCGCTATTGACCAAATCAAGGCTTTCTCCCCAACCGGTTTAAGAATTCTTGCGTTTCCGGTGATCTTCTGGATGGTTGTCACAATCGAAACAAACGCGATCACCAGGAAGACCAATCCCACCAACGCCAGGCTGATAAGCATCCCGGGCTCGAGGGCAAATGTTGTCCCATCGTCCATGGTTACTTGCCCAAAAGCGGCCAGCCCTGCCAACCCCATCCAGATCAGGCTCAGGAAAAATACAAGGATTGATACCGCCAGTTGGGCGATATCAATCCTGTCATAGTATTTTGCCTTAGCTTGTTGGTCCAGGTTCATTCTTCAATGATGGTAATGCTGATGACCTCATCCCCCACCGGTGCATCAGGGTTCTGATCCGCATCCCGCTCAGTGATCTGCTCAAAGACATCCACACCATCCACCAGCTTGCCAAAAATCGTGTAAAGACCGTTCAGCGAGGGATAGGGCACATATGTGATGAAGAACTGGCTTCCGCTAGTGCCGGACTCCTGCCCGCGGGCAACACCGACCATGTAAGCCTCGTCAAAGGTCAGGTCATCCACCGTCTCTTCGCGGAACTGATAACCAGCTCCAGACCAACCGGTGCCGGTCGGGTCGCCAGTTTGCGCCATGAAGTCACGATAGACGCGATGGAAAGTAACGCCATCGTAGAAGCCTTCACGCGCCAGGTATACAAAGGAGTTGACTGCCAGCGGAGCGGCTTCAGGGTAGAGCTCGAGGGTCATGTCGCCATTTTCGGTGGTGATGGTGGCAGTGTAGGTCTTTTCCACGTCAATCACCCACGGCGGACATTCTTTCATCAGGCTGTCTTCGACTTTAACCACTTCGATAATGGGTTTGATTCCGGAGGCATACCAGTTGTTGATAGGGCGACCATTGACGAGCACAGTCGGGGTGGAACCCAAGCCGATACTGTTGGCGTAGTCAAGCTCACCCTGAATTTTTTGCTGAAGGGCTTCACTAACGGTGTCCTGTGAGAATTGCTCAACATCCAGGCCAAGAGTTTCGGCTTCAGTGGATAGCCATGCCAGGAACTCTTCGGCTGTCAGACCGCTCCAGTCGCTCTGCTTGGTAAATAATGCGGAGTACATCTCCCAGAATTTGCCCTGCAGACCCGCGGCTTCGGCAGCCTGAGCTGCCACCTGGGCATTGGGGTGGATGCTCACGAGAGGCAGAGAACGGTAAACCAGGCGAACATCATCAGGATACATCTCAAGCAGCTTCTCAAACTCAGCATAAGCCATGGAGCAGTAGGGGCACTGGAAGTCGGTGTATTCCATCACGGTAATCATGGCGTCTTCAGGACCCTTAGTCCAATCCTCTTCCGAAACAGGCGGAAAGACTGCCAGTTGAGCTTCCTGTTCTGGGGTCAATTCGCTGAAGAGCGGCGGAACAATGCTGCAAACCATCTTGCCGTCATCGCCCGTCAGGCGGGTATCAGCAGTAGGTTGTGGGCCTAAGTCCTCTGTTGGCTCAACAACAACTTCCGTGGTGGGTTCAGTTACTTCCACCGTGGCAGTTGGTTCAACTTCAGGAGGTGTAATGGTAACAACTTTGCATGCGCTTAGTGCCAATGCTGCCACCAGTAAAAACAGAACAACTTTAGAAATCCTTTTCATGCTGACATCCTTTCATCCAAACCTGTTTCGACAGGCTTGTCACTCATTGATGGTTTGTTAGGGCGCCAAGGATGATCTGGAACAGATCTTCCTGGACAGTGTCAATTCCTTGCGAAGCGTCCACAATGCGCCATCGTTCGGGCTCTTCGGCAGCTAACTGAAGATAGCCTTGGCGAACACGTTCGTGGAATAGAACCTCATAAGCGTCCAAACGATTCCACTCATCCTCAGCTTTCTTTCGCATCAAACCAATCTTCACATCCAGATCCAACAAAATCGTCAGGTCAGGTTTAAGATGATCCGTCGCAAAATCAAGCATCTGGCGCAGCTTGTCAAGATCCAACCCATGGCCATATCCCTGGTAAGCGAGGGTTGAATCGCCATAACGGTCACAAAGTATGATTTTACCATCCCGGAGAGCTGGCTTGATCAGTTGTTCAACCAACTGCGCACGTGCTGCAAGGAAAAGCAGGATTTCAGTGCGAGGGTGAAGCTCTTTATTTTCCATCCGAACCAGAACATGGCGAATTTGATCGCTGATGGGAGTGCCCCCCGGTTCGCGCGTCATGACGACTGGATAGCCCATCGTTTCGAGGCGCTTGGCTAATCGCCTGATTTGGGTGCTCTTGCCACTGCCTTCCGGACCTTCTAATGTAATAAACATGGTCAATCCCTGAATATTCGCACGAAGCGATTAGGGTCCTTTCCAAAAGATTCTGAGACAAGATGTGCCTGGCGCGCAATCTCGTGTTGCTGCCGTCGGATAGAAGCGGGCGCGGGCTGAAGGTCAACAAATTTCTGATCCTCTCCAAGCCCTTCAATCGCCTGCATTGCCTGATCGATAGCCTCAGAAGATCCGTTCTCCCTGCGGACAGTCAACTGTCCAGGGAAAGAATCTGCCAGGAACTGTTCGATCTGACCAATGGAATTCGACTTAACCACAAAGATCGGAATGCCGCGTTCTTCGGCATCAACAATTGGCTGAAGACGATCGCGGTAATAACGGCGCTGGGTCACCAGCACGTCGGCATCTTTAAGATCTTTAACCACCATCGCCGGAACACCAAGTTCTCTGACAGATTGGATCAAACGGCTGCGGGGAACACCAACTGGGTAAATGCGCTTCTCAACCGAGTTGGCATTCCCACCCATGTCGTCCTGCGCGTCACGAGTCTCATTCATCGCGCTGTAGCGCTGGGCATGCTGCTTGTTTTGAGCGGCATCCTTCCCTATGTTGCGCTGAAAAGGAGAGGTCTCCATGTTATTTCCTCGCCGCAGAGACTGGGAAACTGTGGGCATGTTTGGTTTGGTTGTCTTAACGATGTGGACCTTGCCGTATTCATCACGGTAGCGCTCTTCTGGCAGCATGGGATAGCCGCGCAGGATCGCGTCTACGGAGCTGGCTACATCCCGGTGGACTGCCACGCGTTCCCGGTCGATAATCTCGACCATGACTGTGAAGGTTGGGGGTGAACGGCGTTCAAGCACCGTTTTTTGGGTGCCGCGCCGGCGAGCTTCGTCATCAGACAAGGTGACAGATTCTATGCCCCCGACCAGATCCGATAAAGTCGGGTTCAATAGCAAATTCTCGAGACCGTTGCCATGTGCGGTACCAATCAGCTGCACACCGCGTTCAGCAATTGTGCGGGCGGCAAGCGCTTCGAGCTCGCGCCCAATCTCATCGATTACGATCACTTCCGGGTTGTGGTTTTCGACCGCTTCGATCATGACTTCGTGCTGCAGTGAGGGCTTTGGTACCTGCATGCGGCGAGCCTGCCCAACAGCTGGATGGGGCACATCCCCATCGCCGCCGATTTCATTCGAGGTATCCACAATCACCACGCGGTGTTTTTGCGCCAAAATACGGGCTGCCTCACGCAGCATGGTGGTCTTTCCCACGCCTGGCTTGCCCAGGATAAGGATGCTCTGACCAGACTCGACCAGATCCTCAATGATCTCGATCGTGCCGTAAACTGCCCGCCCCACCCGGCAGGTGAGCCCCACCACTTTGCCTCGGCGATTGCGAATTGCCGAAATGCGGTGCAGCGTGCGTTCCATGCCAGCGCGATTGTCTGCGTCAAAATCGCCAATGCGGTCCGTGACATATTTCAGATCATCGTGTGTCACTGGCTCATCAAGCAATTCAACTTCGCCACTCGTAAAGCGAGCGCTGGGATTGCGACCAAGGTCAAGGATGACCTCCAGCAGGTTGTCAAAATTGTCTCTGGATTGTACTGCCTGGGCAACTTCCGGAGGGAAGACTGCCAGCATCGCCTCCAGATCATCAGTTATGCGTTGCGTTGTTGTCATTTTTTGATTAAATCACACTCCATTATTGAGCTGATTCTATCTCATTTTGCCTGTTTTTTCTTTTCCCGGGGCTATAAGTTGTATACGAGTTCCATTAATATTTGAAGGCGCTTCCATAAAGCAAACCACCTGGCGGTGCCAGGTGGTTGGAAAGAAAGTGAAACTTATCAGAAAGACTGTTTAGTCGTCGATACAGGAACCGTCGCCCGGCCCCATGCCTTGCCCCATACCCTGACCATTGCCAGGTCCAAAGCCTTGCCCCATGCCCTGTCCGAAGCCCTGTCCAAAGCCCTGACCCATGCCCTGACCAGCAGCCTGACCGCGCCCACCACGCATGGCACCAGGACCATATTGCATACCCGCACCGCTGCCATCGCGCAAGCGCAGCTGATCGGGAATGCCATCGCCATCAGCGTCACAAGTTCCGTCGCAAGTCCCGTCGCATGTGCCGTCACCAGGTCCATAACCAAAACCATTCTGCATGCCGGCAGCAGTGCCGTCCTGCAGACGCAGTTGCAGTTGATCGGGAACGCCATCGCCATCAGAGTCGCAAGTTCCATCGCAGACGCCAGCGCCAGCTCCAAAGCCACGCCCTCGTCGGGTTACCATAGGGTCGGGTAATTCAGTTGCTTCCACCTCAGGGGTATCTTCCTGGGCAAAAACCGAACCACCAACTGTGAATACCAAGGCGCCAAGCACCAAAATTGTCAAACCGATACCTAAAATTTTCTTGTTCATCCTATTTTCCTTATTTTTTATTTCACCACTTATTTGGTGATGCAATAAATTTACAGTGTGTTGATTGAGTTTATATCCAGTTCTTATTCAGATTTGATTTAGAATGGGGGCAAGTTTATGAACGAATTTACAATTACAGGTCAGAGAGTGATTAGTTAACTGTATGACAACCATATTGATCATCGAAGATGAAGTAAACCTGAACAAAATCTTATCCGACTATCTCCGACATAACGGATTTCTGCCCATCTCCACGCACACGGGCAAGGAAGGTTTAACACAATGGCAGGAAGCCAGACCTGATCTCATCCTGCTGGACTTAAATCTGCCCGACATGGACGGACTGGATGTGGCACGGACGCTTCGGAAATCAAGCCAAACCCCTATCATCATGGTAACTGCCAGGCAAGAGGAGCTTGATAAGCTGATCGGCCTGGAATTGGGCGCGGATGATTACATCAGTAAACCTTTCTCACCCCGGGAAGTTGTAGCGCGGGTCAAAGCCGTGCTCCGCCGTTGCAAGGGTCAAAACGACAATGAGGAGATTATCCGGCTTGGCGAAATTTCCATTGATTTGGATTCTCACACGGTTGAACTCAAGGGTGTAAAGCTCGATCTCACTCCCGCGGAATTCAATCTGCTCTTCCAACTAGCTTGCAGGCCAGGCAAAGTTTTCACGCGACTTGAATTACTCCAGGCAACCCAAGGCACTTGTTACAAAGGTTACGAACGCACAATCGATGTGCACATCATGAATCTAAGGCAGAAGATCAGGCAGATTGATCCAGAAAGATGCTATATTCAGACGGTGTTTGGTCAGGGTTACCGGGCTGTGGGGTAAGGACTGTAGATGCGCAATCGCCTGATCCTCACCTATGCCTTTGTCATGCTCCTGACGATCATCATCGCGTTTTCCAGCGCAATCGCTTTCCTCAGCAACGCCAGCGTCGATTATCTTTCACGAATCCAAAAAGCCAGTTCCAATCCCTTCCTGGAAGATCTGGCTGAATATTACGTTAGTGCTGGTGGTTGGGAAGACGTAGATAGTCACTTTAAGTCGCTACAATTGTCTGAAACTGAACTTGAATTTTTTAGAGAGCAAGAGATAGCCTTGGTTTCTCCGGAAGGGGATGTGCTCTACGCAATCAACCAAGAGATGAGTGGTACGAAAGTTGAGCGTTTCTACCTGGTATTCGCTTCAAGGGTCTTTGTCAAAGGGGAGATAGTCGGATACATCGTTTCGGGACGCTTTATAGACCGTATGCCTCCAGATTTCAGCGACGCCTTGCTCCAGCTGTTATGGATATCCTTATTGAAAGCAGCATCAGTCACGTTGATCGTTGGGTTGATTCTGGCGATCTTAATGGCTTCCCGACTGCTCAAGCCGATCGACGCAACCATCAAAGCGACGCGGAATATCTCCGAGGGCGATTTCAAGCAGCGGCTACCCGTGCAATCTTACAAAGATCTGACGGACCTGACCACTGCCGTCAACGACATGGCTGCCTACCTGGAAAAAAGCGACTCCCTCCGGAATAGCTTATTTACCGATCTAGCGCATGATCTGCGAACGCCTCTGGCAGTGCAGAGAGCAAGCATTGAGGCGGTGGAAGACGGGATCTATCCATTCAACCAGGAAACTCTCAGCACACTCAAACAGCAAAACACCCACCTGGTACGCCTGGTGGAAGACCTGAGCCTCCTGGCAAGGTTGGATGAAGGTATGTTCACACCCAAAAAGAGCGCCTACGATTTATCAGAATTCACCAGGGGTGTGATCCATCGCTTCGAAGGTATGCTAACCAAACGCCAACGTCGGGTTCGAGCTGTCGCCTTGCAGAAGGGTGTGATCGTTGAGATAGATCCTGACCGGATTGAGCAAATTCTTGAAAATTTACTTCAGAACGCTATGCGATATACCCCGGGTGATAGTACGATCGATATCGCAATCTACCCCAAGGGGAAACTTGCGGTTCTGACTATTCGCGATCACGGTCCCGGAATTCCGGTAGACAAATTAGAGACGATATTTGATCGTTATTATCAATTGAATGACGACACTGGTCAAAAAGCAGGCGGTCAAGGAATGGGACTTGCCATCGCCCGCAGGTTGGCACGTGTCCACGGTGGCGATTTATACGTTCGCAATCTTATCGATGGTGGAGCTGAATTTACCCTGGAGCTGCCCTTACTGCGTTTTGAAAAGTCCTCCCAATCTACCAAGAAGAACCAGGATTCTTAATATTCAATCCTAAGATCCGTCCCTTCGTAGAGAGATGCGACTTCGTCATAACCATTAAAAAGCAAGGTCGCGCGACGCTCGCTTTCGCCAAGGCGAAGTTCGGTGGCCTGGGACCAACGCGGATGGTCCACCGCGGGATTTACGTTTGCTTGGAATCCGTATTCCTGGGGCGCAAGAGTGTTCCACAAAGTGGGTGGTTGTTCAGCAGTGAGAGTGATGCGCTGAATTGCCTTGGGGCTCTTGAAGCCATACTTCCAGGGCACCACCACTCTGAGCGGAGCACCATTCTGTTTTGAGAGAGGCTCAGAATACATCCCGGTCGCCATAATGGTTAAGTTGTGCATGGCCTCATCCAGCCGGAGCCCTTCCTGGTAAGGCCAGGGATAAGTGCGCAGAGAAATCTGACCGGGCATTTCCTCCGGTCGCAAAACGGACTCAAAGGCGACAAACTTTGCCTCTGGAAGCGGCTGCACTTCCTCGAGCAACTCCCTGAGCAAGAAACCCGACCAGGGAAGCACCATCGAATACCCTTCAACACAGCGCATACGGTAGACTCGTTCAACGATCTCAAAGCGCTCAATTAACTCGGGAATGGTAAATGTGACAGGATTTGCCACCAATCCGCTCACTTCCACTTGCCAGGGTTCGATCGTAAAATCTTTTGCCAATTCAGTCACGGAGCGCTTCGACAAGGAAAATTCGTAATAATTGATGAAATTCAGTGCTTCTGATTTCTCGGTAATCTCATCCGGGAATGCAGTTGGCTCGGTATCGGGCGCAGCCCCGGGTACACACGCAGCCAGGGTCAGGCCTGCTCCAAATACAGCCGCTTGTTTCAGAAATTGCCTGCGGTTCAGGTAGAGTGCTTTAGGGGTAACTTGATCGTGTTCTCGTTGATTAGCCATACTTGATTCTATAAATTTACACGGACAATGTAAAGCCCTTGTGCAGACCTTGCCACAGCATCAGACAGGCATGATGTTGATTGGTATAATACCTCTCAGTACATCGGAGAAGGTAACAGGATATGCAAAAAATTCGGGTGATGACTCTCAATCTGGGCGGTGGGGAAAAAAACTTCACTGGTTCTCCTGAACAAACGGAGAATAAAGCTGAAGCACTCGTCCAGTTGCTTGAAGAGATCAAGCCGGACGTTTTTGGTGTCCAGGAGATTGCCCACTACATTGATGCGGATGGCATCACCCACAGCATGGTTGACCGCATCCATACCGATTGCGGCTTCCAACACGCGTTTTACGGCGAGACCCTCTCCATGAAGCGTCACATGCAAGTCAAAAAAGACTTGATGGTGAACGGTTTATTCAATGACTGGTGGGACTGGTCCAAAGGCAATGCCATTTTTTCAAACATAGCCTTCAGCCGCTTGAGCGACACCAACAAAGTTGGCGTGCCGCGCAACGTCCCGCTTTTTCAGCCTGTGAGTTATGAAGGCTCACGGGACACCGATCCGCGCTACGTGATCCTCACCCGCCTAAAGCAAGCCCCTTATCCTTTTGTCCTCAACCTCCACCTGACCACGCTGGTTGGGGAACGGGGAGAAAACGCCTGGAGCGAAGTGGTGGATGCCGCCAGGATCACACGCTCGCAGCAGATCAGCGGCGTAATCAGCCTTGTTGAGAAGCACGTTCTCATTCCGCAATTGCCAATGATCCTGATGGGTGACTTCAACGCCAGCGCGGATGAATACACGCTGCGCGATATGCTGGAGCAAGAGCACGGCATCCTGCAGTTAAAGCCTGAAGACAGCATCGCCACCCATCCCCGTGCAGGGGCGGTAGATCATATTTATTTCTTTCCGGCTAAACGCCTGGTGGATTACAACTGTTTTATCGTCAGCACACCTCTCTCACATATGATTTCTGATCATCTGCCAGTCGTGGCTGACATAACCATTCAATAGAGGAGCCTTTTATGGCAAACAATCAATATTTTGGTACGGATGGCATCCGCGGCACAGCTGGCACGCCGCCGATGACTGCGGAATTTGTTTATCGCCTGGGAGTGGCTGTTGGGTATGTGCTCAGCGCGGAAACACCTGGTCCTGATCTGTTCGTGATCGGGCGGGATACGCGCGTTTCGGGTCCGCTGCTGCAGGAGGCGCTAACGCGCGGTCTGCTCACCAGTGGCGCCCGCGTGATGGATCTTGGGATCCTGCCCACACCTGGAATTGCCTGGCTGACGCGCGAGCTTGGTGCAACTGCTGGCGCAGTTATTTCCGCGTCGCATAATCCAGCTGCAGAAAATGGTATTAAATTTCTGAATCCACAGGGTATGAAGCTTTCTGAAAGCCAGGAAGCCGCCATCGAAGCCTATTTCGCGACTCTGCCCGAAGGGGACCTGGACCTGCCCGAAACTGGACTCCGCGTGGATGGCACAAAATTCTACGACCTCTATCTGGACGATTTGCTTGCGACCCAGGAAGGTCTGGATCTGAGCGGGATGAAAATCCTGCTGGATTGCTCAAACGGCGCAGCCTATCGTGTTGGTCCAGAACTATTCAAGGGATTGGGCGCTGAAGTAGTTGCGCTTAACACGGAATCGGACGGGGTCAACATCAACGTCCATGCCGGTTCAGAATTTGCCCGCTCCAAACCGGAAGCCCTGGCGGCTTTGATCACTGAATATCAAGCCGACCTTGCCATCACTTTTGACGGCGACGCAGACCGTGTGATCCTGATGGACGAAAATGGTCAGTTGATCGATGGTGATCACATGCTGGCAATCCTGGCAGACGCGCTGCACCAGGAGAACAAGCTGCTGGCTAACTCACTGGTGACGACTGTAATGGCTAACGGATCCCTGCACCAGTATGCCGCGGAACACAACTTTGAACTGATCCAAACGCCAGTGGGGGACAAATATGTGACCGAGGTATTGCTTGGTCTGACGGCTGAGAACAATTCTGAAGGTAGATTTGGTTTGGGTGGTGAACAATCCGGTCACATCATCCTGCTGGATCAAGGCCACCGCACTGGCGATGGCTTGCGCACAGCAGTCTTTATGCTCCGTGTTCTGCTCCAACAGGATCAGCCCTCAATGGCGGCGCTTGCTGCCAGGATCCAAAAATACCCCCAACTGGTAGCATCCTGCAACGTCGCCAACAAGCTCGACTTGAAAACTATGGCTCCTTTACAGGCTATGCTGGAAGAGATTAAAAACCGTTTACCTGGCCTGGTGCAGCTCAATTCGCGTTATTCCGGCACGGAGCCTAAATACCGCTTGATGATCGAAACCGACACCCGCCACAGCACCCACGAACTGGCAGTGATCTGCTGGGAAGTCTGCGACGTAGTCCAACGAGAGACGGGCACGCCGCCTGGTGCAAAAATCGAAGTGCTCAACGCTTCCGCCGGGGGCTTGGTTCCCCGCCCTGAAGCTAAAAAATAAAAGGAGAATAAATGCAACTGACTACTGGAACCTCTGAATTCAGTGCAGGACTGGCAACAGAATTTAACCGCCTCAACCGTGCCATCCTGGTGGCAGATAAACCCCAAAGCTGGCAGCCCGCGATTGCGGAAATGAATGCATTTCTTTCGCAACTGGAAACCTGGCTGATCGATAACTCTGCCATCATCGGGGAGGATATCGTCACCTCCTCGCGCATTTTTAGTCTGCTCCTCACCCTGGCTGCCACGGGCACCCAAGGTCGTTTGGAGCTAGTCCTCGCAAAGGACGAGGCAAGTAAGGTGTTCCGGGCACAGATCGATGAGGATTATCTGCCCAGTTCAGGCGACATGCGCCGCAAAGCCATTGCAATTGCCAGGGTTTACCTCCAAAGCCCGGTCTTTGCCAGCATCTCGCAGGCCATCAGCCACGAGATCCTGCCCCTGCTTGATAGCCTTGACGACAAAATTGACCCGGACCGCTTTATGGCATACCGGGTGATCCAAATCGGGAATATTTTCGAGCGCCTGTTTGCCTTGCGACTTCGCACCTGGGATACCATCTTGTTGGGATTAGCAGGGAAAAAGGGGCTGCTGCGCGAAATTTACGACCGCAAATATCTGCGCTTTGGCACATCCGGTGTTCGTGGGCGGTGGGGATACGACTTTACAGAGACCCGTGCCCGACAGGTCGTACAGGCTGTGTGCGACTTTCTGAACAACGAAAACGTGCCCGCTTTTGTCGGCGCTGAAGACCTCGCAGGTAAAGTCGTTGTTCTCGGGCATGACACCCGCCGCAACTCAGACGTGGTCACGCAGTGGACCGCGGAAACCTGCCTTGCCAACGGCTTCACCGTGCATGTCGGCACGCGCGACGTGCCCACACCTGCCCTGGCTTTTTATGAGACCGAGGTGCTGCCGAAAGACGAAGTAGCCGGATTGATCATTGCCACCGCTAGCCACAACCCTCCGGAGTGGCAGGGCATCAAATTCAATCCCCGACTGGGATATCCCGCGCCTACCAACGTGACTGATTTCATTGCCTTTCGCATCAACGAACTCCAGTTGACTGACCACACCGGCGGTCAAAGCGATGTGGAGGATGCCCGCGCACGCGGGCTGGTGCAGGGCTTTGACCCTCTCGACGACTATGTCAAATGGATCAAGAATAACGGTAATGGCAATGCCCGCATCCCGATCGATTTTGACCGCATCCGCCAATTCTTTGCTGACAAAATGGTGGTGGTGGATGAGATGCACGGCTCTGGGCGCGGTTACCTCACCCGTTTGCTTGGCGAAGCAGGCGTGCGCTACACAGTCATTCACGCCAATGTTGATCCAGACCTGGGCGGTCAGGATTATGCCAACCCCGAAGAGCCCTTCAACCAGCTGCTCAAAGAGACCGTCGCGCAAACTGGCGCGCAGATCGGGATGGGCATGGACACCGACGCCGACCGCTATGGGGTCGTGGACAAGGGCGGCGTTTACTTCCGACCCAACCAGATCCTGCCGATGCTGCTGCGCTATTTGGGCGTGGACCGCGGGATCACTGGGCGTGTGATTGCCACTCAGACCGGTTCGCCCCTGCTCGAGGTGCTGGCAGGTATGATCCCAAACAACGAGGTTAATAAACCCGCGAAAGGCGCACTGCCGGGATACGTTGGGCAGCGGATTTACAAATGCCGCGTGGGGAATATCGCCTCACGCAGCCTCAAAAATGCTTTTGCGGTGCCAGTAGGGATCAAATACATCGAAGAGATCCGCCGCACAGATGCCGCGTATAACAACCTCAAAGTTCTTCCGGATGATTGGCGCGACCGCATTCTGATTGGCGGCGAGGAATCCTCTGGTCTGACCACGCGCGGTCATATTACGGATAAGGACGGACCCTGGGCTAACATCCTGATCATGGACATGCTCGCTTATTACGGCACCCGTCCCGAAAAACCACTGGGTACGCTGGAGGAAATCTGGGACGAATTGGTCAGTCTACCCGGACTTTGGGAATCGTATGGCACTTCCTCAGACCCAACCTCCCACGCTGGTCGCTCAGACGTGGACGCGCCTCTCGAGGCAAAAGAAGCCTTCATTGATTACTACCTCGACCTGCCGGATCATGTCGGCGAGGACGGATTGAAGGTTGCTGGATTGAACATCGATTATCTCGGCGGAATTCGTTATGAACTGGTGGAAATGCAGCTCAGCGACCAAAGCGGGGATGACCACTACTACCTGCGTATGCGTGCCTCTGGCACCGAACCCATCAATCGGGTTTACATCGAAGCGGCTGACCTGAAGGTCGGGCAGCGCATGATGGCGGAAGTGCTCAAGAAGCTCGAGGATCTCACCGCTGACACGCTTCGGAACGCGCATTCCGCCTGGCACCTGGTGGACATGCTATGTCAATCGCGCCTGAGCGAACACACCGAACAGGCAGTGAGAGAGGTTATCTCCAATCAAGGCTGGAGCATTGTCGATATCCTGTCAAAAATCAACCAGATGACTCAAACGCTTGAAAAGCGCAACCGCAAAGTGATTCAAGCCTGGTACAAAGCGCTAAGCGCTTAACATACGCACAACCTAACAGCCCTGGGAAGATCCCGGGGCTGTTTTGAATGTCGATGAAACTTGTATAATTTTTGCCGTGTTTAGATTTTCCCCTTTCTTTTTCCAGTTATAATAAATATTGGTGGATGGCTGAAAGTCCGACCTGTTTTTGCTCGTATTTAATACAACAGCCACCCTGAATACAAAAGAGGATAATATGAAAATTGTGACAGACAGTGGGGCGGACATTTCGTTTGAAGAATGCAAATCACTCGGAATCACCATGCTTCCGTTGAAAGTGGATGTAAACGGCGTATCCTACCACGCTGGAGTAGATATTGATCCGGATGAATTCTATAATTTAATGGATGCAAGCCCAACTATGCCCATAACCTCCACCCCATCAGTTGGTGAGTTTGCGGAAGTTAACAAAAGCCTTGCAGCCGAAGATCCGGAAATTCTCTCGATCCACCTTTCTTCCGGCTTGAGCGCCACTTTCAATGTTGCGGTTCAGGCAGCAGAGCTGGTTCCTGAAGCAAAAATCACCTTGATCGACACCCTGACGCTTTCTGCAGGCACCGGCTGGCAACTACGCGCAGCTTCCGCGATGATGAAAGCTGGTCATCAACTGGAAGACATTGTTAAGACTTTGCGCAAAATACAGGATGCTACTTCCACTTTCTTTACCTTGCCCGATCTGAAATATCTTATCGCTGGTGGTCGCATCAGCCATCTGAGAGGCTTGCTGGCTTCCCTGTTGGGCATCAAACCAGTGATCGAGGTCAGCAAAGTGGACGGCAAGTATTACGACAAAGTAAAGAAACGCTCATTCCAACAGGCAATTGATGGAATCACCGAACTTGTGAAGAAGGTTCACCCCGCAGGCACCGAACTTGTGGCGCAAATTGTGACCGCAGCCAACCCTTCGGGCGCAGAGCAACTGAAGGCTTCCATGGAAAAGGTCTTCAAGTGCCACTGGGAGCCAAATGTGACCCTCGGAACTGCCCTCGGAGCTCACACTGGCCGGGGTTTGGTGGGAATTATCTGTGCCGCGAAGTCCGCTTTACCCACAATCGGTTAGAAAACCCCTTAATAGACGAAAACAGTCCTGGGTAACAGGGCTGTTTTTTGTTGTAATTACCAAAATTCCAGCAGCAGGTCTTATTCTTCTTCTTTAGCGTGGATTTTATATTCTTCCGGCACGGGAAGGCTGCCCTCCCACACCACGCTGCGGAATTCATCCGGGGAGGTGTTGCCCTCGGTGTTAATCAGCAGCACCTGGGAGTTCTGGTTCAGCCCCATGGCGTCGCGCAGATCGCGCGCGCCTTCAAACTCCATCAGGTACATCAGAGCCCCCAACGTAACCGCGCCGGATTCCCCGGACACAATGAATGGATCGTCCGCCAGCGGCACGGAATAGACGCGCATGCCTTTAGCCGCCACATAATCGGGACACTTGGCAAAATAATCAGCACAGTTGTAAAGCGTTTCCCACGCAAGCGGATTGGGGTCGCCACAAGCCAGTCCAGCCATGATGGTATCCAATTCACCGGTGACGCTATGGGGCTTGCCGTCACCAATGCGCATTGATTCAAACAGGCAGGCAGCCTCAGTCGGCTCCACCACCAGGGAAAGTGGCACATTATCCTCAAAAAGCACCGAATAAAACCCGATGGCTGCTGCCGCAAGCGACCCAACGCCTGCTTGCACCAGTAAATGGGTTGGTCTTTGAATCCCCTGGGCAGCAAATTGCTCCTGTGCTTCAACAAACATGGTGGCATAGCCCTGCATGATCCACTTTGGCACGTCCTCATACCCCTCCCACGAGGTATCGGAGATCACTTCCCAGCCGTTTTTCTGCGCGTCAAGCGAAGCCTGGCGCACTGCGTCGTCGTAATTTCCATCCACCACGACTACCCGCCCACCCTGGCGCTGGATCCCGCGTATGCGGTCTTGCGTGGTGAGAGAATGCACATATATCACAGAGGGCAAACCCATCTTGCTGGCTGCCCAAGCCACACCGGTGCCGTGATTGCCATCCGTTGCCGTAGCAAAGGTGGGATGTCCAAGTTTTTCACGCCTTCCACCCTCCAGGTGCAGCAGGTCGCGCAGGGTCATCTCCTGGTCGCTGAAGCCTCCACGCTGGAGGAGTTTTTTGTAGATAGCGTACGCTCCACCAAGTACCTTGAAGGAATTCAGTGTAAGCCTTGCTGATTCATCTTTGACCCAAATGCCGCCGACACCAATGCGCTGTGCCAGGCGGGGCAGGCTCTTTAGCGGGCTCATGCGATAACCTGGAATTTCGCTATGCAACCGGCGGACCTGTTGGGGTAATCCAGCAGGGAAGAGTTCTGCCGCTAATTTGGATTTGGGGTTCTCAAGCGCGTGTTGGTTCTGCAACCATTGAATCGGGACTTCTGTCATTGGGACCTCGTTGGCAGTTTTTTTATGGGTCAATCTTATCATGAGGAAAAACTAAATTTCGGTCGCTTCGGAGGGTCAACCGTGCCGCAGCGAGTCCCCCACCCAACTCCATTTTTCTGGTCGCGCTTGAACGCCCAGCAACTGCCCCAGCAATCGGGAAAAGCGCGTAGGATCTCCGCTGGTGAGGTAGCGCTGAAACGGCTGATCATTCGAAGACCGGAGGATGTAATGTTGGATCAAAACACGCTCGGTCTGACGGGCAATGGCAGGCGCCGGATCAATCACACGCACGTTCTCTCCCGCAATTTGCTGGATCAGCGGAATCACGAAGGGGAAATGCGTACAACCCATCACAAGCGTATCAACGCCCTCAGCAAGCATGGGTTGGATTGCCTGTTGGAGGATACTGCGGGTTAGATAGGTGTGCAGGTAACCCCGTTCAATCTGTTTCACGAGTCCCAGGCAGGTTGCCTCAAAGATCTGGACGTCTTTTCCAAAGCGTTCCACTACTGAGGCGTACAACTCCCCCTGAAAAGTGGATGGTGTCGCCAGCACGCCCACCTTGCCGCTCAGGGTTTGCTCTGCTGCTGGTTTGACCGCTGGCTCCATACCTACGAAGGGAAATTCCGGGTAAAGAGCACGCAGGTGTTTAAGCGCGGCGGCTGAAGCGGTGTTGCAGGCGATGACGATCAGCTTTACACCCTGACTCATCATCATCCGCGTGACTCCCTCAGCAAGTTGACGCACCTCTTCCAGGGGTCGTTCACCGTAGGGCACTTTAGCCTGATCCGCAAAGTAGAGCGTGGTTTCATTGGGCAACCGGCTGTGGATAGCCCGCAACACCGAGAGACCGCCCACCCCGGAATCGTAAACGCCAATCGGTGCATCTGTGTTGGTCATGCGTTTATTGTAGCACGCTGTTAGGTCAGTTGGAACCAGGACATGGTACTCGCAGAGTATACGCTACCTGCTCCAAAAACGCAGTATAAAGGTTTTAATATGGCAAAAGCAGTCTGTCTTTCCTTGTCATCCTGAACGCAGTGAAGGATCTGATTGTTAATTAGATTCTTCGCAAAAGCGGCTCAGAATGACAGGCAACATCGAATTGCGATTTTCAAACCATTAAATTGGGGGGTGGATGCAGATCGTTCGTGCCCCCCTCGAGGGAAGGGGATGAATTGGCTGAGTATTTGCAGGCAATAGGATTGTGCTGGCGTCTTGCGAAGCACCCCAGCGCTGAAAGCGCGTGTGGGCAGGCCGAGCACGGGAATTGACCTCAGGTCTCCGATTATTAAAGAATTTCTGGAGACCGAGTCACACATCGATCTCAACCACCCAAACCTGAATTACTCGCTTGAACAAAAGCTTTGAAGATCTGCCGCATCGGCTCGTAATCCTGCAGCCACTCCGGATGCCATTGCATGCTCAACACAAAGTGTTTTCCAGGCATTTCCAGAGCTTCAATTACCCCATCCGGGGCTGTTGCCACAACCTTCAAGCCCTCCCCCAGATCTTTCACAGACTGGTGGTGTAGACTGTTCACCTCAAACTTTGTGCCGCCCATGATCTCTGACAAACGGCTGTTATCTTCCAACCTTACAGCATGGGAAAGCCGGCTGCGCTGATAGTTTGGCCACCACTGATGCTGACCAGCTTCCGGTAGCTCGCTGGGAATATCCACCACCAGGTTGCCGCCCAGCGCCACATTGAGCACCTGCTGCCCGCGACAGATGCCAAATACAGGCTTATCCATTGCCACTGCCTGCCGGCAGAGCGCCAGTTCGAACTCATCCCGCTCGCGATCGATCCCAGCCACGCTCGGGTGCATCTCCCCGCTGAAATAATCCGGGTGGATATCGCCACCGCCAGAGATGAACAGCCCGTCAAATTCATTTAGCACCTCAGGAATAGAGTCGAGCGGTAGCGCAGAAGGCAGAAGATACGGTCTGCCGCCAGCTGCCAGGATGGCGCGCACCAGCTCTTCTCTTGAAGAATAAGCGGGTGTACTCCCAGGTTTTTGGATGCGGAAGGCGGCGAGGGCGATGCGTGCTGTCATATAGTTCTCCAGTAAAGTTAAATGTAAAAGCCTTCCCGTCTAATGAAGAAACGGAGAAGGCTTTTAAAGTGCAGAGGAAAAAACCGCGGTCTAAAAACGCTGCTTCAGGCGAGCGCTCTTGCCGGTGCGTTCGCGCAGGAAGTACAGGCGGGCACGGCGGACTTTGTTGTGGCGTTCGACCACCACTTTTGATACGCGGGGGGAATTGAAGAGGAAGGTACGCTCAACGCCGATACCATTGCTGGCAACACGGCGGACGGTGAAAGTGCCGTCGTTGGCTTTACCGCGCACATAGAGCACCACACCCTTGAATTCCTGGATGCGTTCGCGATCGCCTTCTTTAATGATTGTGTGTACGCTGACGGTATCGCCGGGGAACAGATCCGGGATATTGGCGTTTTTCTCGGCTTCAACAGACTTCAACAATTCTGTGTGGTTCATAGTTACTTCCCTTCAAGTGCTTACGTAATATAAGCGCCTCAACCTGCTCGAGACGCGGAGGATTAGTATATCACAATAATCCGCGAAATTGTCAAGTGGGAATCAGGTGTGTAAGAGCAAAGTGAAAATGTTCAAAAACAGCAAAATTGTACTGGTGCTGTGTTAGGTATGGGATATGGACCAGGTATGTCACCAAAAGCAGGGGTTACAAAACGGGCAGAGAATTGTATCTTTAAAAATTCGGCGACAAGCGAAGGTGGCATTTCAGCAGCGATCACGAAAGCCTTCATTGATCATCTTGAAAGTATCAATCAAGGGAAGCGCTGGCTTGTGATGGTCTTGTTGTGTCTATATAACGGTTATGGCAAATCCCAATCAGAATTGTTGAACATATCTATGAACTCAATCCGCTTATTGTTGTAGTCCAACATTTCAGCCCAGGTTGTAAAGAAGTGGCCGCGTTCAACCAGAGCTTCGTCTCTGAATACCAGTCGAACTAACTCAAGGTCCTCAGGCAGCACAATGGGCACATAATCTGAGTCACCAGGTTGCTCTGATATCAGTCCGGTAAGTACACCTATGGTGTAACCTAAAAGCGTGGCGCTGATATCAGATGCGTATCCCGTGGTTTCAATCCAAAGGGTACTCGTTCCCAACTCGTTTTCCTCAAAGTCAATCTTGTGTATTGTGGAAGTCACCGGTGTACTCATTTTTGACTTCATTGCCTCAAAATTTGCCTTGTAATTGTCTAAAAAAGCTGCATAGGATGCCTCAACTTGCGGTATGTCTGTTTCGGTTGGGATTGGTGGGGAGGTTGGGGTTGGTGGAGAGGTCGGACTGGGTTGCGCTGCCTGAGTAGCCGCAATCCCAGCATTTATTGTAGCTTGGATATCTGGTGTTGGCTCCGGCGTGAAAGTGGCGGTTGGTTCCGCAGCACGGGTTTGATCCATTCCCATCGCAATTGTGGCCTGGATGTCGTATGTTGGGGCGGGAGCGCATGCGGTTAACAAGACCAATATGACGATGACGAACATGATTTTTTTCATGGTTTCACCTTTTATTCTTTTCAAAACGAATGGATAAATAAATTATACGCGATATTTTTGCTTTTAGTACGGTGTGTGGGTTCTGTGAGATCATAATGGAAATATCCTCACAAAATCAGGGATTATCAATTGGACTGGGGGAAATATGGGTTTTATTTAAAAATTACAAAGACCCGGCGTTTTGCCGGGTCTTGCGGTTATTCCAATTTCTAATGTTAGTGCTGGAATTCGGGAGGATAGTTCTTCTCGAGCTCTTCAGCTTCTTGCTTCGTATGGGCAATTGTGCCATGCGGATGGTTGGCTGGAGAGTAGATGGTGTACATCGAAAGGCGTTCCGTCGCGGAGGTATTGATGATATTGTGGATCGTCCCCGCAGGAATGACCACCACATCGCCATCCTTCACCGTTATCTCATCATCTTTGGTGACCACCTTGCCTTCACCAGCTTCAAATCTGAAGAATTGATCTACATCGTCGTGCACTTCCTGTCCAATGTCTTCTTTGGGTTCAAGGGACATCAAAACCAGCTGCAATTTTCCGGAATAAAGGACGCGCTGGAAGTCGGTGTTTTCTTTAGTGTCTTTTTCAATGTTCGTGTAATAAGGTTTCATCGTTCTCCTCTTTCTTGTTTTTGAGTAGCTTCAATATACCAGCCCTCTGTTTGATTCTTATAAGACATCAGGCGTTTGTGTTCCTTTGTTCTTATCCGGGTAAATGAACTTTCGGCAGTCGCTCGGAGAGCCCATCAAGCTGAGCGTCAGAGACCTTGCCGTTGATCATGCCATTATGCAGGTATTGGTCATACGCGCTAAGGTCCAGCATTCCATGCCCGGAGAGATTGAAGAGGATCACGCGCTTCTCGCCCTTCTCTCGCGCGTCGAGGGCTTCGTCGATGGCTGCGCGGATGGCATGGGAAGACTCTGGCGCGGGCAAGATGCCTTCAGCGCGCGAAAATTGGATCGCAGCTTCAAACACCGCCCGTTGTTCCACCGCCACGGCTTCCACCAGCCCTGCGTTGTAAAGCCCGCTCAGGATGGGTGACATGCCATGGTAACGAAGACCGCCGGCGTGGATGGAGTCTGGGACGAAATCGCTTCCCAAAGTGTACATCTTGAGGATTGGCACAATTCCAGCGCTGTCGCCGTAATCGAAACCGTAGGTGCCCCTGGTCAGGCTGGGCGTGGCGGTTGGTTCAACCGCCAGCAGCCGGGTACGCTGACCATCCTTCAGGTTTTCCCTCAAAAATGGAAACGCCAAACCCGAGAAGTTGGAGCCACCCCCCACACAGCCGATAACCACATCCGGATATTCTCCTGCCAGGTCCATCTGTTTGAGGGCTTCTTCGCCGATGATCGTTTGGTGCAGCATAACGTGATTGAGGACTGAGCCCAAACCATACTTCTTTCTCCCTCCCGATTCCGCAGCCACCTCAACCGCCTCGGAGATGGCAATGCCGAGAGATCCGGGGTGATCAGGACGTTTTTCGAGGTAGCTTCGACCCGTTTTTGTCTGCATGGAAGGGCTGGCAAAGACCTGCGCCCCATATGTTTCCATGATCACACGGCGGTAAGGTTTGCCCAGGAACGAAGCGTTGACCATGAACACTTCCAGGTCGATCCCAAACATTTGGCACGCCATCGCCAGGGCGCTGCCCCACTGACCTGCACCTGTCTCGGTGGTCATCGCGTGGGTACCGCTGATCATATTGAAAAAGGCCTGTGGGATGGCTGAGTTTAGTTTATGAGAGCCAGCTGGAGATTCCCCCTCATACTTAAAGTAAATATGGGCTGGAGTATCCAATGATTTTTCCAGACGGCGCGCTCGGATCAGGGAGGTTGGGCGGTAAAGCTTATAAATCTCGCGCACTTCTTCCGGGATGGGCACGTAGCGTTCCATCGTCGTTTCCTGCTCAATCAGAGCCAGCGGGAAAAGGGCTTCGAGCGCGTCTTTGGTGATCAGTTCTCGGGTGGCGGGGTTGAACACAGGCGTTGGAGCAACGGGGCTATCCGCGTTCATGTTGTACCAAAAGCGCGGGATATCGCTTTCGCTCAAGTGGTATCGGGTTTGTTCCTGGTTCGTCATGGCAATTCTCCTCGGTTGTTGGTTTTAAATCAAACACATCCATCCACTGGGGACGAATGTGTCAGCAATCCGTGGTGCCACCCCGGTTAAACCAGCCTACTTTAATCAAAAACTCCCTGGTGATGCACACAGGGAATAAGCCAGCTTCACTCTTTTCGAGTACGGCGACGAAGTCGCGATACCCTTTACCCTGATAACGGTGGCATCTCCGGCATTGGGTACTTGCCTTTAGGCTTTCTCCTTGCAACTCAAAGGTCCATTCGACGCATTCGTGTGGGCAGGTTCTCAGCAACTCCTGCTCTCTGTGCCACCGTCTTTGCGGCTACTAGTCCTCGTCAATGTCTTTAATTGATCGATTGCTGCAATTATAGGCAGAATTGGGTTGAGGTCAAGAGGTTGAATGGGTTCAATACATATGAGACGATGCTGAGGTTAGGTCAGGGTGATTACGTTCAATATACTGTTTAGGGGTCAGATTGTCCAGAGCGCGATGAGGACGGATATTGTTGTAGACCCATTCCCAACTTCTCAGGTTTTTGTTCAAAGTCTCCAAGTCGCCCTCCGGCGCATAAACAGCGTAGAATTCGTCTAAATGCGTTCGATGGGCTCTCTCAACACGCCCATTGAGTTTTGGAGAGCGGGGAGGCAAGACAAAAAGTTGAATGCCATATTCCGCACAAGCCTGTTCAAAT